>ERZ1034361.729-NODE-729-length-19787-cov-3.073668_pt1 | contig 19787 bp, 15 predicted proteins | sample MGYA00520617_ERZ1034361 | MGnify/ENA primary metagenome ERZ1034361 (study PRJEB33736, sample SAMEA104284507) | Azolla filiculoides | biome: Urban; feature: Water surface; material: Ditch water | place: Netherlands | collected 2015-10-28 | depth 0-0.1 m ...
TACAAATTTTACTACTTCATCCATTTTTTTTGGGGTTTAAAGTTTAAAGTTTGCCGCATCGTATGCAACTTTAAACTAAATAACTATTTTTGCTTTATGCAAAAACTGAATTTTCCATTCTATACATTTCGTTTCAAAAATAGCGAAAATAAAGTGTCTATTTTTGATGAAATCAGGAAAAAATTTATCATTCTTACTCCCGAAGAATGGGTTCGTCAGCATGTAGTTCAATTTTTATTAGAGGAAAAAAAGTATCCTAAATCGCTGATAAATGTCGAAAAAGTTTTAAAAGTCAACGGATTACGAAAAAGATACGATGTGGTTGTTTTTAATTCTGACGGCTCTATTTTTATATTAATTGAATGTAAAGCTCCCGAAATTAAAATTTCTCAAGCCACTTTTGACCAAATTGCCCGCTACAATATGACTATGAACTCAGAATTTTTGATGGTAACCAATGGTTTGAATCATTATTTTTGCCAAATGGATTTTGAAAACGAAAAATATACTTTTCTGGAAAATCTACCTAATTATAATTGTCAGACCATTCAGGATTCTTAAAAGTAACAACTGAAAGTGTTTTAAAATTTACAATATTAAATGAAAATAGCTGTCGTAATTCTCAATTGGAATGGAGTGAAATTGTTAGAACAGTTTTTACCTTCGATTATCCAATATTCACCCGAGGCAACAATTTATGTGGCGGATAATGCTTCTACAGATGCTTCTGTTTCTCATATTAATGCTCATTTTCCAACGGTAAAAATTGTTAAAAATGATTCTAATTTTGGCTTTGCAGGAGGATATAATGAAGCTTTAAAGCACATTGATTCCGAAATTTATGCATTGGTTAATTCGGATATTGAAGTGACCGAAAATTGGTTGCAACCCATTATTAAAACATTCGAAGCAGAACCAAAAACAGCCATTATTCAGCCTAAAATATTAGATTTTAAAAACAAAGAATATTTTGAATATGCCGGTGCAGCTGGCGGATTTATTGATAAATATGGGTATCCGTATTGTCGCGGACGTGTTTTTGATACTTTAGAAAAAGATTTAGGGCAATATGATGATAATTGTGAAATATTCTGGGCTTCAGGGGCTTGTTTTTTTATCAGAAGTGCTGTTTATAAAGAATTGAATGGTTTTGATGCAGACTTCTTTGCGCATCAGGAAGAAATTGATTTGTGTTGGCGGGCGTTCAATCTAGGACATACTATTAAATACAATGCTAAATCAGTGGTGTATCATGTTGGCGGCGCTACTTTGCAACAAGGAAACCCAAGGAAGACGGAATTGAATTTTAGAAATTCTTTATTTATGTTGACCAAAAACTTGCCGAAAACCGTCTTATATGCTACTCTTTTTATCCGAATGATTTTAGATGGTGTTGCAGGAATTAAATTTATATTTCAAGGAAATTTAAAACATTTCTTTGCTATTCTAAAAGCTCATTATTCATTTTACAGGGAATTTAATATTCATTTCAAGAAAAGAGGCAAATTTCAACTGGAAAAATACTATAATACTAAAAGCATCGTTTATCTTTACTTCATTAAGAAAGTCAAGACTTTTAAGAATATTTTGACATTCATTTAAATATTAAAAACCTAAATTTGTAATTCACGTTTAATTAAAATTAATTTTTATGAGAAAAATAGTAATTGCTTTATCTGTTCTAGCGCTACTAACTTCATGTGTTTCTAAAAAGAAATATACAGATCTTGAAGCCAGAAACAAAGAAACCCAAGATTTATTAAACACTTGTACGGTTAAACTAAACTCTTGCTTGGAAGAAAAAGCAGCACTTTCCGCTACTGCTGCCACTTTAAAAGAACAAAATCAAGGTTTAATAAGTGTTTCAAAAGACATGACCATTTTGTCTACTAAAGGGGCTGAAAATATTGAGAAAGCATTAGAATCTATAAAAGAGAAAGATTTAAAAATCAGCAGAATGCAAGATGCGTTAACTAAAAAAGACAGTGTTACATTGGCTTTGGTTACAAGCTTAAAAAGTTCAGTTGGAATTTCAGATCCGGATATAGAAATCAATGTAGAAAAAGGAGTTGTTTTTATCTCTATTGCTGATAAATTATTGTTTAAAAGCGGTAGTTATGAAGTAACAGACAGAGCAAAAAGTGTTTTGGCTAAAGTGGCTAAAGTAGTAAACGACAAACCTGATTTTGAATGTATGGTTGAAGGACATACGGATAGTGTACCTTACAGAGGAACAGGAATTCTTCTTGACAACTGGGATTTGAGTGTAAAACGTTCGACTTCTATTATTCGTGTATTGACAGGAGATTTAGGTGTAAATCCAGCACAGTTGATCGCTGCGGGAAGAAGTTCTTACATTCCTTTGGTAGCTAATGATTCTGCTGAAAATAAAGCTAGAAACAGAAGAACTCGTATTGTAGTTTTACCAAAAATCGATCAGTTTTACGACATGATTGAAAAAGAAATGAAAAAACAAAAACAATAGATTTTAAATTTCAAATTGTTATTTATACTAAAAAGCGTCTCGGTATTCGAGACGCTTTTTTTGTAAATTTTAGTTTATTGTTGTACAAAAAAAGCAGATCCGAAGACCTGCTTTCATGTATTCCTAATTCTTTTATTAATAACCAATTAAATATAAAATCAAGAATTACATTTGGCATATAGTGTTAAAAAAAATACTATTCTTTATTATATACATGCTAAATTATTATTAATATAACTAAAATAAAGAATTATTTTAAATTTACAAGATTTCTAAAGTTCCTTTTCCCTCTCTTATAACAATTGGTTCATCTCCGGATAAATCAATAATAGTTGAACCCATATTGTCACCATAGCCGCCATCAATAACCATGTCAACTTGATTTTGCCATTTCTCAAAAATAAGTTCAGGATCTGTGGTGTATTCAATCACATCATCTTCATCTCGAATAGAAGTTGAAACAATAGGATTTCCCAATTGACGTACAATTTCTAATGCAATTGAATTATCAGGAACCCGAATTCCGACTGTTGTTTTCTTTTTGAATTCTTTCGGTAAATTATTATTTCCCGGTAAAATGAAAGTGTAAGGACCTGGCAAAGCTCTTTTTAAAATCTTAAAAGTAGCCGTATCAATTTGTTTTACATAATCCGATAAATTGCTTAAATCGTGACAAATAAACGAAAAATTAGCCTTGTCTAACTTTACTCCTTTTATCTTGGCAATGCGTTCCAATGCTTTGGTATTGGTTATATCGCAACCCAAACCATAAACCGTATCAGTTGGATAAATAACTAATCCACCATCTTTTAAAACCTTTACTACTTTTGCAATAGCAGCTTCATTGGGTTTGTCTTCGTATATTTTTATAAATTGTGCCATTTTTTTAGTTTAAAGTTTAAAATATTTAAGGTTTAAAGCACTTTTAATAGACCGCTTCGAACCTTAAATCTGAAACAAATTCTTAGCCAATAACATCCAGTTTAGCAAAGCGTAAAAGTAATTTCTTGATTCCGCCAACTTCAAAACGAATTTCGGCTTTTTTATCAGCTCCTACTCCTTCCAAATTAATAATTTCTCCTTTTCCAAAGCGTTCGTGCATTACGATATTTCCTGTAACTAATTTATTGTCAAATAAATTTGCACTGCTAGAAGCCGCGCCAGAACTTGAAACAGGCTTCAGTTTTCGAATGTTTATATCCGATTTGGGTTCATTATCGATAATGTGTTTCGGTGGCGTTCCTCCTATTGGTTTTGCTAAACGCAATTTAGATTTATCTACATCACCAAAAATATCGCTGTCAATCATAGGCTTATAACGATAATTTGATTCTTCTGGAGTCAGATATTCCAAATATTGACCGTCAATTTCTTCAATAAAACGAGAAGCTTCACTGTCCGTTAATTTTCCCCAACGATATCGTGATTGTGCATAGGTTAAATACGCCTGATGTTCCGCACGGGTCAATGCTACATAAAACAAACGGCGTTCTTCTTCGAGTTCGCTTCGGGTACTCATACTCATCGCACTTGGAAACAAATCTTCTTCCATTCCAACTACAAAAACATGAGGAAATTCAAGTCCTTTGGCTAAATGTATGGTCATTAATGCCACGCGATCTTCGTCACTGGTATCTTTGTCTAAATCTGTAGCCAAAGCCACATCTTCCATAAACTCAGACAAAGCGCCACGAGCACCGTCAATTTCTTTTTGTCCTTCGGTAAAATCTTTGATACCGTTTAATAATTCTTCAATATTCTGGATTTTAGCCATTCCTTCCGGAGTAGCATCTTTTTTTAATTCTTGTACTAAACCTGTTTTTTTAGCTACATGATCGGTAATATAAAACGCATCCTGATTTTCATTAATTACTTGAAAACTCTGAATCATTGTTACAAAATCCAGCAATTTTTGCTTGGTTCCTGAATTTAATTTCAAGTCTATTTTGTCAATATTTTGCATCACTTCCCATATGGAACGCTTGTAATGATTGGCCGCAATAGTCAGTTTTTCAACGGTTGTGTCTCCAATTCCGCGTGCAGGATAATTGATTACACGTACCAAAGCTTCTTCATCTTTTGGATTGATAACCAAACGTAAATAACACAAAACGTCTTTGATTTCTTTTCTTTGGTAAAAAGATAAACCACCATAAATTCGATACGGAATATCTCGTTTTCTTAACGCATCTTCCATGGCACGTGATTGCGCATTGGTACGATACAAAATGGCAAAAGCACCATTATGCAATTGGTTTTGCATTTTTTGTTCAAAAATAGTGCTGGCAACAAAACGACCTTCTTCGGCATCAGTAAGGCTGCGATGCACTTTTATCTTTGGACCAAAATCATTGGCTGTCCAAACAATTTTATCGAGTTTGGTTTTGTTCTTATCGATAATCGTATTGGCGGCTTCCACAATATTTTTTGTAGAACGATAATTTTGCTCTAATCTAAAGGTTTTTACCCCTTCATAATCTTTCTGGAAATTCAGGATGTTGTTGATGTTGGCACCACGAAACGCATAAATACTTTGCGCATCATCTCCTACCACACAGATATTTTGAAATTTATCTGATAAAGCACGAACAATCAAATATTGAGAATGATTGGTATCTTGGTACTCATCAACCAAAATATAGCGGAAACGATTCTGATATTTTGCTAAAACTTCCGGAAAACGAGTTAGTAATTCGTTGGTTTTTAAAAGTAAATCATCAAAATCCATTGCACCCGCTTTGAAACATCGATCTACATAATTTTGATAAATCTCACCCAATCGTGGTTTTTTGGACATTGCATCGGCTTCTTGCAATTCGGGATTATTGAAATAGGCTTTTACCGTTACCAAACTGTTTTTATAACTTGAAATTCGGCTTAAAACTTGTTTCGGTTTATAGACATCACGATCTAATTGCATTTCTTTTATAATTCCGGAAATACAACGCAAGGAATCCTGTGAATCATAAATCGTAAAATTCGAAGGATAACCCAAATGATCAGCTTCGGAACGTAATATTCGGGCAAAAACAGAGTGGAATGTTCCCATCCAAAGGTTTTTGGCTTCTCCGGAACCCACAATATCAGAGATTCTTTTTTTCATTTCTCGCGCTGCTTTATTGGTAAAAGTCAGCGACAAAATACTAAACGAATCTACACCTTGACTCATCAAATACGCAATTCGTATGGTCAAAACCCTTGTTTTACCAGAACCCGCACCCGCAATAATGATCATGGGGCCGTCTTTTTGTAAAACGGGTTCGCGTTGTGCTTCGTTAAGTTGGTCTATATATTTTTGCATGAAAATTTTCTATTGAATGCAAAAATAAGAATTTAAGAATTAGAAATTGTGTTTAAATGAGAATGAAAATTAGGTTCTATTTCTGATTTAAAATTGTGAATTCTGAATTGGTTTATGAATGCCGTTTTTATTTAAAAAACACGTCGTAAGCAAAACGAATCAGCGTACCAATAACCACAATCAAAAAGAAAATTCGAATAAAACTATTTCCTTTATTAATAGCTAATTTGGCGCCAAGCCAACCTCCAAAAGCATTACTGAACGCCATAGGAATTGCAATGGCCCAAATGATTTTTCCTTTTAAAACGAACAAGCAAATTGAACCAAAATTAGTAGATAAATTAACCATTTTGGCATTGGCGGAAGCATGCAAAAAGTCAAATCCCATCAAAGCAATGAAAGCCACAACCAAAAAACTTCCTGTTCCAGGTCCTATAAAACCATCGTAAAAACCAACAATAAAACTAATTCCTACTGCATTTAGAATTTGAGTTCTTGCTGAAATTGATCTTTCAACATGTTGCCCGAAATTTTTCTTGGCATAGGTATAAATCACTAAAAAAGAGAGTACAACAAGCAATAGCGGTTTCATGAAATCATTACTGACATAAGTCAACACCGTAGATCCTAAAAATGCCGAAGGAAAAGCCAATGCCATCATTATAGCCAGCAGTTTCCAATTCATTTCTACCTTTTTCAAATATTGAAAAGCGGCAAATGAAGTACCGCTAAAAGCTGGAATTTTTAATGTGCCAATAACGGTTGAAACAGGTAAATTTGGTAATAAAATCAAGCCGACAGGAGTTTGAATCAATCCTCCGCCACCAACAATAGCATCAATAAATCCCGCAGCAAAAGCCGCTATGCATAGTAAAATAAGAATGTAGTTTTCCAAAAAATGATTTTTTTAAGTACTTAAAATAGTTTGGTAAAATTAGAGTTCCCAAACAAATAATACAATTAAAATGCCGTTGAATTCCAGTCAAAAAGTATATTTTTGTTTTTTAAATTTAAAAAAATGGAATCGACCAAAATCATAGAAATTTTAGCTTACACTCTTCCTTCTTTAATAACTGGAGGTGTTGCTTATTATTTATTCAATTTATATTTTAAAGAACAACAAAATACCAGACGATGGTTGTTGCAAAAAGACGCTCAAAAAGATGCTTTGCCTTTGCGTTTACAAGCTTATGAACGTATGACTTTATTTTTAGAGCGCATTAGTTTGACTAAATTGCTTGTTCGAATCAGTCCAATTTCTAATGATAAAATGGATTATGGGAATTTAATTGTTGAACACATCGAACAAGAATTTGAGCATAATTTAACTCAACAAATTTACATGTCGGATGAATGTTGGTCTATTATTACGACGGCCAAAAATGCTACAATCCAAATGATTCGAAAAACAATTGTAACAGAGGAAATCAAGGACGCAGATGCTTTGCGTAACGTTCTTTTAAATGATTTATTAGATAAACAATCGCCTAGTAATGCGGCATTGGCATATATCAAGAATGAAGTTAGTCAAATGTGGTAAAACCAAATTTAATGCTATAATTATTCCTTCAACAATCGGTTCAGTTGAAATTGCTCTTTTTCATTCAAGTCCGGTAAAAGTCGTTCGAAAGAAATTCTAAATATTGGTTTTTTCAATAAAATCCGAATATTGTCTCTTCCAAATTTAGAAAATTGCCACATGTGATGTGTTGTCGCATTGACCAAATTTTTCAAAACCATATCGTTGACTAAATTAAAAGCAATCAGTTTTTCTAAAGCATTTTGTCGCGTTGTAGCTTCATAATTTATAGACGAATAATGAATTAATTCTGCTATCAAGGATTCTTTATTAGTTGCATAATTGGGTGTTGAAAGCGCTAATGAAACCCACAATGTCCTTAGATTATAATCATTAAAACCAATCCAATTTTTCGACAAGTCTAAATAGTTGAAACTATTTTCGGGGAAATTATTCCATAAATTATACAAGGCAATTTCTTGTGTTTGATACGATTTGTCGTTAAGTAATGTCTCATATTGTTCCCTGAAATCAGTCGGAATTTGATTTAATGAACTTGCCACAGCTTGTCGGATTTGCCAATTATTTGTTGCTAAGGCTAATTCCAATAACTCTTTTTTAGCTTCAAATGTTTCGTTTTTTAATTGCAGAATAACAGCTTCTTTCACAGTAAAATAGACATCAGACTGAAGTATTCTTTTTAAAAAATCTTTCTTTTCTGTCAAAGGTTTGTTTTTCCATTTATCAACTTCAAATTGAACTTTTATAGCTTTATTTTTATTTAATAAATCATTCGCTTCTAATGTATTAAAACTTGAATTCTCAAGCCATACTTTACTAAAAGTATCTAAATCATAATGAGATACTTTTCGTATTTCAGCAAAGAAATCCTGTGTATTTACGTTTTGAAATGAATGTTTTTTTAAATACATTTTAACCGCTTTTTTAAATGCTTTTTGCCCTATATTTTCTTGTAATACAAATAAGGCCCAAGCTCCTTTTTGATAAAAACTCAAAGAGCTGGCTTTGGTATTCAAAACAGGAATGGTATCGGTTCTGGAAGCAAATTTTAATTGTTGTGCCGATTCGTATAATTTAGCATAAAAGTAATCCTCTCCGTAAATTTCTTTTTCGGCAAGTAAGGCATAATAGGTAGCAAAACCTTCTTGTAACCAATGGTGTTTTCCGCTTTCGGCTGTTACCAAATTACCAAAACATTGGTGTGCCAATTCATGCGCGTTGACATTTGTATAACTTCGATCTTCAAAACCTACACTATCAACCACATAACGAGTGGTAAACAGTGTTGCCGAAGTATTTTCCATTCCGGCATATAAAAAATCCCGAACGGGTACTTGCTTGTAGATTTCCCAAGGATATTTTACGCCGATTGCCGTCTCCAGAAAATCAAATATTTGCTTAGAATTGCGATATGTTGGTTCCAATTTCGATACTTCTTTAGGTTCTACATACAATTCTAAAGGGATTCCGGATTTTGATTTCTGTGAAATTTTATCATATTTTCCGATGGCTAACATCAATAAATAAGAACTCATGGGTTTTTGCATGCGGTAATTCCAAACGCAAAGCCCATCTAATTCTGATTTAAATTGCAAAAGTCCGTTTGAAATCACCTGATAGTCTTTGTTAAAAACAATATTCAAATTAAAAACAACCTTTTCATTTACATCATCAAAACTCGGAAACCAGTGACTGGTATATTTTCCTTGTCCTTGTGTCCAAATTTCCAGATTATTATTTTCTTCGGAACCTACAAAATACATCGTTTGTTTTGGCTTTGCCGAATACTCAAAAGTCAGTTTGTTTTTTCCTTTTTTAAACGGAAAAATCAATTGCAATTGTTTTGTGGTATTCAAAAAAGAGATGCTGTTTCCGTTGACTTTTATATTCGAAAAAGTCATGTTTTGTGCATCTATTTTGATGGTATCAATGGGTTTTAAAACTTCAAAATCATAAATTACATCACCCGAAACTATTTTTTCTGTTGGATTGATGGCAATTTTACCCAAAACCGATTTAAAATCAACAAATTGAGTTTGTTGCGCAAAGGCGAATGTAGAAATAAACAGGAATAGGTATTTCATTTATGATGATGATTTAAACTGAAAAATTCAAAGTTACAAAGGTTTCCTAAACTAATGCGACTAATTTTGTACGTTTACTTCCAGAAAAAATTAAATCTCATTGAAAAAGAAAGCCCTATTTAATTGGAGCAGCGGAAAAGATTCTGCGCTAGCCTTATACAAAACGTTACAAAATCCTGAATTTGAAATTAGCTGCCTGTTAACCAGCGTAAACCAACAGTTTCAACGCATTTCGATGCACGGTGTTCGGGTCGGATTATTAGAACAACAAGCCAAAAGTATTGGATTGCCTTTAGAAATAATGCAAATTCCTGAAATGCCAACGATGGAAGTTTATGAAGCCGTAATGCGGGAAACTCTTTTGAAATTAAAAAATCAAGGGGTAACACATTCTGTTTTTGGCGATATTTTTCTCGAAGATTTAAGAAAATACCGGGAAGACAAATTAGCCGAAATCGGATTTGAAGGTGTTTTTCCGCTTTGGAAAATTTCAACACAAGATTTGATTCAAGAATTCATGAATTTGGGTTTTAAAACGATTGTGGTTTGTGTAAACGAACGCTTTTTGGATAAAAGTTTTGTGGGAAGAATAATAGATCAAGATTTTATATATGACTTGCCTGAGAATGTTGATGTTTGCGGTGAAAATGGTGAATTTCATACGTTTACTTTTGACGGTCCTATTTTCTCAAAACCAATCCAATTTGAGATTGGTGAAGTAGTGTATCGAAAATATGAAAGACCAAAAGAAGAGGATACCTCTGATACAGCTTGTGATACCAGCGCTTCAGATGCGTTTGATTTTGGGTTTTGGTATTGTGATTTGGTTGAGAAATAAATACATAAAAAAAACTCCGAAATCAAAAAAATCGGAGTTTTTTTATTTTTGTAAAAGACTGTATTAATCTAAATTGGGTAAAGAAAAAGTATCCAAAACACTTTTTTCATTCATAAGTGCTTCAATTTCATTTGATTTTCTTGGAGCTTCCGCAGATAAATTAATTGGACCATTAGGCGTAATTAAAATATCATCTTCAATTCGTACGGCAATTTCCCACCATTTTTTATCACAATCACTTCCGTTTGGAATATAAATACCAGGTTCTACGGTAACAACCATATTGGCTTCAAATGCATTGTACAAGCCCGGATCATGTACATCTAATCCGATATGATGTGAGGTTCCGTGTGGGAAATATTTACGGGATTCATCTTCTTTTTTGATAATTCCTAATTTGATTAAGCCTTCACTAATGACTTTGCGTGCAGCTTGATCCGGCATGCCAAAACTGTTTCCGATTTTTGCTTCAGCAATTCCTGCTTCCTGTGCGTCATATACTAAATCATAAATCAATTTTTGTTCAGTAGAAAATTTCCCGTTGGCAGGAATCGTTCGGGTTACATCAGCACTATATCCATGATATTCCGCTCCTAAATCCATTAAAACTAAATCATTTTCAACTTTCATTTTGCTGTTTTCGATATAATGCAAAACGCAACCGTTATTCCCTGCGCCTACTATTGAAGGATATCCTTCGTATTCACTGCCATATTTTTTATAAATGAATTCATGAATCCCTTGAATTTCAATTTCTGACATTCCTGGATGCATTGCTTTCATGATTTCGCGTTGTCCCATTGCCGAAATTCGTATGGCTTTGGTCAATAAAACCATTTCTTCTTTGGATTTTTTTTCCCGCAAGCTGGCCATGTATGTCCCAATTGATTTAGAATCTAAAGTTGCTTTCTTAGAAGTAATATTTTTCTTGAGATTCATTTCGTTTTGCATTTTCGAATCTGTTGGTGAATTTGACTTTTCAGTATAGCCAACTTGAACTTTAAAGGCTTGAATCAGTTTAAATAAATCTGCTTTTTCTCGTTTAGAATCTCTGTAATCATTTTCAAATTCCTTAAAAAGTACGTTACTAAAATTAGAATAGTTTATGCTGGAGTTGATAAATTCTTTGCCATTCAAAGCCACATCAAAGCCTAAACTGGTTTTTGCACCTTCTGTTCCCAAACGAATTCCGGTCCATTGTTCTGCTTTTGGATTTTTTTCCTGAACATACAGTATTTCATTATACGTACTTCCGTCTTTATCCATTTGGTCTTCAGAGAAAATTACCAAAACACAATTGGGTTCTTTATATCCTGTCAAATAATAAAAATCAGGATCCTGATGGTACACATAATCTACATCATTCGCTCGGTTTCGAACAGGATTTCCAAAAAATACAGCTACACTATTATTAGGCATTTTTGCTCGCAAAGCGGCTCTTTTTTCTTTATGAAATTGAGCAGATAGGTAATCGGTTGGTGTTCCGTTTTGCGCCATGGTAACGCAAACAAAAAATACTGTGAGGATAAAAGAAAGTTTACGAGTCATATCAGGCTAAAATTTAAAGATTTTAATATTAGATAAATTATTTCAAAGTGTTGATTTATAAGTAAATATAAGTGCTTTTTTTAGTAATTTATCTTTCTTCATACATTTTTAATAACTGCGTCACGGTGTTCCAATTTCGAATGGTGGCGTTTACATTTAATTTTTTCTCAATGTATTTCTGGTCGAATCGTGTTTTTCCGGCTCCAACAGCGTATTTGATATAAATTCTGCTGGCATCAATACTGGCTTCATCCGGTTTAAATTGACTGATTTTCAAATCGTTCATACTAGTACTTTGTAAAGTTGCAGAAATAAAAGCCACGTATAATTTTTTGATATCGACGTCTTTTTCCTTTAAAAAAGGATTGTTCTTAAAACACGCTTCTAAATCCGCGGAACCAATAACTACAACGGGTACTTCATGACCAAAAACTTTGAAAATTTCCTGCTTTATTTTGAAACCAACGGCTGGAGCATTTTCTTCTTCGGTATCCACAAAAACATTTCCTGACTGAATATAAGTTTGCACATTTTGAAAACCAATGGCTTCCAAAGTTGTTTTTAAAGCCTCCATTTTTATCATATTGTGACCGGAAACATTGATGCCACGAAGCAATGCGAGATGAGTTGTCATTTTTAAGCTATTTTATTTTGCTAAGATATTGTGTTTGGATGGCATTTTGAAATTATTTTATTTGGTGCTGATAATCTTGAATTATTTTATAATCCCTATTTTTTACAATTATTCTATAATAGCCTTTGTCTAAAACCAAATCTATCGTTTGGTTTTTATTTGTTATTTCAACAATATCAGCAGGGATTCCTTCATGTTCAAATTCATTATTTCTGTAGGCCATAACCAGAACAGGATATTCAGAAATAGAATTGGTATGAATATGCAAATCTTTTCTCCTTCCGTCTAATGTAAGCCAATCTGCTCTTCCGTTATTATAAATACTTACAGGGTGAATAATTCTGCAATCCGCTTTATTGTTGTTTATTTCACCATTGTAAGTTTTATTTTTAGAATTGACCATTATTACTGGTTTTTTCGAATTGGCCATTTGGATATATGGGCTATTAAACTTTAAATCCCCTTTCTCAGAACCTGGGATTTGATCAATCGTAAACGGATTTATTCCCGTTAAATCATTCACTCTACCTGCCATAGCTTTTTCCCATTCTTTTATGCCTGGAATTCCCTCATTGAGGTGATCATAACCACAGTGAATTAAAAACTTAGAATTTGGGTTTTGTGCCATCACTCTAGCAATATTTTCTGCTTGTTCTTTTTCTCTATGTTTTCCGGTTTTACCTTTGACATATTTGTATTCGTAGTTGAATAAAGTGAAACCTATATCTAATGCTTCTTTTATTAAATTTGAATATTGTGACTCATGAATGTACATACTCCCACTTTCTAAAACAGGGAACTTTCTTTGGTTTATTAATGTATCCGAAAGCGCTTCAATTCCTAAAAAACGATAACCATTTTTATATAATCCTTTCAACAACGAGGCGGTAAATACTCTATGTCTCGAATTATTATGAGCTTCGTTAATTATGATTATTTTTTCTTTTTTGGAGCGATTTAAAATATATTCTTTAGCATTCTGAGGATTAAATTCTTTAAAATATGCACTGTCTTGGGCTGAAATAGAAGGAATTTCACTTCCTATTTTATCCCATGTTTCTAATGCTTTTTTATAATTTCCACTTATTGCATAATCCGTAGCTCCTACTTGAGTCTTCCAAGGCACAGTATCTTTTTCCATTTTTGCCTCTATATCTTCGGAGAATTTATAGACTTGTTTTGTTGCTTGCGCATGTAAGTTAATGTGCATTGAAAATAAGACGACTGCAGTAGTTAGGGTTAATTTCATTTGGGTTTAATATTGTATGGTTTTAAAATTTATTTTTACATTTTTACAAATATACAAATTTTCCTACTCTGTTGCTGAAAATTCCCATTTCCAAATTTCCAAACAAAAAACTATCTTCGCAGTATGCAGCAAAACCTACTTCATACCCCCATTGAATACCTGAAAGGTGTTGGTCCCAATCGGGGCGAATTGTTGCGTAAGGAATTGGGTATTCATAAGTATCAGGATTTGGTTAACTTTTTTCCAAACCGATACATTGACAGAACGCGATATTACAAGATTAACGAACTGCAAAATAACATTGCCGAAGTTCAGATTATTGGTAAAATCATCAATATCAAAACGGTTGAATTTGGTCGAAACCAAAAGCGGTTAGTCGCCACATTTGTTGATGATACGGGACAAATTGACCTCAATTGGTTCCAAGGACACAAATGGATTAAGGAAAGTTTGAAACTCAATGAAGTGAGTGTTGTTTTTGGAAAATGTGCACAATACGGAAACCAATTCAGTATGGCTCATCCCGAAATTGAGTTGTTGAGTGAACACGAAAAAAGCTTACGTTCGGCGATGCAACCTGTATATCCTTCTACGGAAACCTTGACTAATCGCGGGATTACGAATCGGGTAATTAATAAACTGATGCAGCAATTGTTTCTCGAAACACAAGCTTTATTTTCGGAAACCTTACCGGATTATTTAATCAACGAATTGAAATTGATTTCCAAGAAAGCGGCTTTATTCAATATTCATTTTCCAAAAAGTAGTGACGCTTTGGCGAAAGCCCAATTCCGATTGAAATTTGAAGAATTGTTCTATATTCAGTTGCAATTAATCACGAAAAACTTAATTCGGAAACATAAAATAAAAGGACATCCATTTACTAAAGTTGGTGAATTCTTCAACGAATTTTATCAAAATCATTTGCCTTTTCAATTGACAAATGCTCAAAAAAGAGTTATTAAAGAAATACGAACTGATATGGGCAGTAATGCTCAAATGAACCGATTGCTGCAAGGCGATGTTGGTTCTGGGAAAACAATTGTCGCTTTTATGAGCATGCTTTTGGCACTCGATAATGGGTTTCAAGCCTGCTTGATGGCGCCCACAGAAATTCTGGCTAATCAGCATTTTATTGGTTTATCCGAATTAGCGCAAACTTTAAATATAAATATTAAAATCCTGACCGGTTCTACCAAAATTGCGCAACGTAGAATTATTCATGAAGAGCTGGAAAACGGTACATTACATATTCTTATCGGAACGCATGCTTTATTGGAAGATAAAGTAAAATTTAAGAATTTAGGATTGGCTGTGATTGATGAACAACACCGTTTTGGAGTGGAACAACGCTCTAAATTATGGAAGAAAAATACGATTCCGCCACATATTTTGGTCATGACGGCCACGCCAATTCCTCGAACTTTGGCGATGAGTTTGTATGGTGATTTAGATATTTCGGTGATTGATGAATTGCCTCCGGGACGAAAACCTATTCAAACCGTACATCGATTTGATAGCAACCGATTGAAAGTTTGGAAGTTTTTAAAAGACGAAATTGCTTTAGGACGACAAATTTATATTGTTTACCCATTGATTCAGGAATCAGAGAAAATGGATTTCAAAGATTTAATGGATGGTTACGAGAGTATTTCCAGAGATTTTCCGTTGCCTCATTATTCCATTTCCATACTTCACGGAAAGATGAAACCGGCGGATAAAGATGCGGAAATGAAACGCTTTTCGGAAGGAAAAACTAATATTATGGTCGCCACAACCGTAATTGAAGTTGGAGTTAATGTTCCTAACGCCAGTGTGATGATTATAGAAAGTGCGGAACGGTTTGGATTGTCACAATTGCATCAGCTACGCGGGCGTGTGGGACGTGGTGCGGAACAAAGTTATTGCATCCTGATGACGAGTCATAAATTGAGTTCCGACAGTAAAACCCGAATGGAAACGATGGTACAAACGAACGATGGTTTTGAAATTGCCGAAGTCGACTTGAAACTTCGCGGTCCGGGGGATTTGATGGGAACACAACAAAGCGGTGTTCTCAACCTACAAATTGCAGATATTGTTCGAGATAGGGATATTTTGATGTTGGCCAGAAATTATGCCTTAGAAATTCTCAAAAACGATGCGCCGATGCAAAAACCTGAAAATGCTATTCTAAAAACGATTTTTTTAGAAATGACCAAGAAAAAGAATATTTGGAACTACATTAGTTGATTTTTATCTAAAAAAGGGTTTCGTGCTATTTAAATCAGGAATCGATTGGATTTGTTTTTTTTGAAATTTTATCTTTTTTTGAAAAGACAATTAAACCATTCCCTTCTTTTTGAGTCCTAAAAGACCGTTTGAGTACCTATTTTTAAAGAAATATTAATGTTTGTATGTACAAACGTTAAATAAAAATTAACAAATCGGCTTTTCCCAATCTTAACACCTAATTTTGTTATTTCACTAAAATAAGCATTCATTAATTCTACTTTACCTTTATACCATGAAAATAAAATACGTAGTTTACACTTTATTACTAGTTGGAATTGGTGGTTTTATCGCCTACCGAATTACAGCGAACAGCGCAAAAAATCAAGAATCACAAGATAAAGGAAACGAAAAACCCATGTTATTGACGGGTATTGTTGTAAAACCTCAGACTTTTGATAATAATTTATCCCTTTCGGGTTCTATTGAAGCCAATGAACAAGTAGAAATTCGTTCTGAAGTTTCGGGAATTGTAGAAGGTATTTATTTTCAGGAAGGAAGTTCCGTTTCAAAAGGTCAAGTTTTGTTTAAAGTCAATGATTTAGAATTACGAGCGCAATTAACCCAAGCTTCCACCAAAGAAGGATTGGCTTCTGAAAACGAAAGACGTGCGAAATTACTTTTACAAAAAGAAGCTATCAGTCAGGAAGAATATGATGTTGCCAGAGCCGATTATAAATCAGCACAAGCGCAAAGTCAATTGATAAAAGCACAAATTGCCAAAACATCGGTAAGAGCTCCGTTCTCCGGAAAAATCGGATTGCGTTCCATTTCACCGGGAACCTACATCACTCCTTCTCTTTTAGTTGCCAAATTGGTGAATATCGGCCGATTAAAAATTACTTTTTCTATTCCTGAAAAATATGCCTCACAAGTTAAGATGAACTCTTATTTAACTTTTAAAGTTGCCGGTTCAACGGAGAGTTATACTGCCAAAGTTTACGCAATTGAACCTGAAGTAGAAATTGCTACCAGAACCTTGAAAGTTCGTGCTATTGCCGAAAATAAAGATGGGAAATTATTACCGGGAACTTTTGCGAATGTAGAATTGCCTTTAGATATTATAAAAGATGCCATTGTTGTTCCAACCGAAGCTATAATTCCGGTACAAAACGGAAAGAAAGTTTTTATTTCGGATAAAGGAATGGCCAAAGAAGTTATGGTTGAAACTGCTACAAGAACTGATGCTTCTATTTTAGTGCTTTCGGGTCTAAAAGCAGGAGATACTGTGATTACTAGTGGTGTTATGTCATTGAAAAATGAAGCTCCGGTAAAAATTAAAATAAAATAATTTTAGCTGTTGCATGCTTATTTAGAGAATCTAAAATAGCTATTTAAAATCTACAATCTAAATTACAATATGAGTTTATCTACTTTAAGTATAAAAAGACCGGTATTTACAATTGTTATCAATTTAGCCATCGTGCTATTTGGTTTGATTGGTTACACTTTTCTTGGCGTTAGAGAATTTCCTTCGATAGATCCGGCTCAAGTTTCTATTCGAACCAATTATACCGGAGCAAATGCAGATATTATTGAATCCCAAATTACGGAACCGCTCGAAAAAGCAATCAATTCTATTGACGGAATTCGAAATGTAACTTCTTCGAGTGCGCAAGGAAGCAGCAATATAACTATCGAATTTAATTTGGATAAAGACCTTGAAGAAGCTGCAAATGATGTGCGGGATAAAGTGTCACAAGCCGTTAGAAATCTGCCACAAGATATTGATGCGCCGCCTGTTGTTTCTAAGGCTGATGCCAATGGAGATGCCATTATTTCGATGACGGTGCAAAGCGATACCAGAAATGCATTAGAACTAAGTGATTATGCCGAAAATGTAATTTCGCAACGCCTTGAAACTATTCCCGGAGTAAGTGGTGTACAGATTTGGGGACAAAAACGATACGCGATGCGTTTGTGGATTGACCCAGTAAAACTGGCTTCTTATGGATGTACGGTTTCCGAAGTTCGGGACGCTTTAAATAAACAAAATGTAGAATTACCTTCGGGAAAACTGACTGGAAGAAATACAGAATTAACGGTTAAAACGGTTGGAAATTTAGCCACAGCCGAAGAATTCAATAATATTATTATTCGTTCAGAAGGAGAAAAAGTAGTTCGTTTTAGCGATGTTGGAACCGCTACTTTAGGACCGGAAAATGTTGAAACCCAAATGACACAATCTGGAACTCCGCTAGTTGGAGTGGCGATTGTTCCGCTTCCTGGAGCGAATTATTTAGATATTTCGGCTGCTTTTTATAAAGAATTCGAAAAATTAAAAAAGGATTTACCAAAAGATATCAAACTGAATATCGCCATTGATAATACTGTTTTTGTAAAAAAATCAGTAATCGAAGTTGCGGAAACTCTAGGAATTTCAATTGTTTTGGTGATTTTAATTATCTATTTATTCTTTAGGGATTGGGCTATAGCTTTTAGACCTTTAATTGATATTCCTGTTTCTTTGATTGCGACTTTCTTTATCATGTGGCTCTTTGGCTTTTCGATAAATGTATTGACTTTGTTAGCAATCGTACTTGCGACAGGATTAGTGGTTGATGACGGAATTGTTGTTACCGAGAACATTTTCAAAAAGGTAGAAGAAGGCATGACGCCAATTGAAGCTGCAATTAAAGGCTCAAACGAAATATTTTTTGCCGTAATTTCGATTTCAATTACGTTGGCCGCAGTTTTTTTACCGGTAATTTTTCTCGAAGGATTTGTCGGGCGATTGTTTAGGGAATTTGGCGTCGTCATTGGCGCAGCGGTATTGATATCGGCATTTGTTTCTTTGACTTTAACGCCCATGTTGAATGCGTATTTGATGAAAGGCGGCGAACAAAAAAAATCAAATTTTTATATTAAAACTGAACCGTATTTTCAAAAATTAAATAGTGGTTATGCCGAAGCTTTAAACCAATTCATGAAAAAGATATGGTTGAGTTTCCCTATTTTAATTGCTTGTTTCGGATTGATTTATTTGTTTTTTAATTTATTACAAAAAGAAACGGCTCCTTATGATGACCGAAGCGGATTTGTAATGCGTATGTCAACACCCGAAGGTTCTTCTTATGAATATACCGATCGATTCATGCAGGAAGTTTCTAAATTAGTTGACGATTCTGTTCCCGGCAAAAAAGTGAGTCTGGTAATTACTTCTCCAGGTTTTGGATCTTCATCTGTTAATAGTGGTTTTATTCGGGTTTCTTTGGTAGAACCAAATGAAAGAACCGATTCACAAAAAGATATAGCGCAGAAATTAACGAAATGGACCAAACAATATCCGGATGCAAAAACATCGGTTATTGAGCAACCTACAATTGCCGTTAACAGACGTGGCGGTTTACCGATTCAATACATCATTCAAGCTACTAATTTCAAAAAACTGGAAGAGAAAATTCCATTATTTATGGATGAAGTATCTAACGATCCCACATTTGCTGTGAGCGATGTAAATTTAAAATTTAATAAACCGGAAGTCAATGTAACCATCAATCGTGAGAAAGCGGAAAGTTTAGGAATATCTGTTATCGATATTGCGCAAACGCTTCAACTTTCGTTAAGCGGACAACGTTTTGGCTATTTCATGAGAAATGGAAAACAATATCAGGTGATTGGTCAATTTGACCAAAAAGACCGTTCCAAACCCTTAGATTTAACGTCGATGTACGTAAAAAATAACAAAGGGGAATTGATACAAATGGATAATGTCGTGAGCATTGAAGAAAAAAGTAATCCACCACAATTGTATCATAACAACCGATACATGTCGGCAACTGTTTCTGCCGGTCTCGCTCCAGGCAAAAGTATCAGCGATGGAATTGATGCCATGAA
>ERZ1034361.735-NODE-735-length-19739-cov-6.043027_pt1 | contig 19739 bp, 13 predicted proteins | sample MGYA00520617_ERZ1034361 | MGnify/ENA primary metagenome ERZ1034361 (study PRJEB33736, sample SAMEA104284507) | Azolla filiculoides | biome: Urban; feature: Water surface; material: Ditch water | place: Netherlands | collected 2015-10-28 | depth 0-0.1 m ...
TATCAAACAATTTAGGAATAACACATGAATACACAATGGGAAGCGGTGATTGGTCTTGAAATTCACACGCAATTAGCTACAAAATCAAAAATTTTCTCTGGCGCATCAACAACGTATGGTGCAGAGCCTAATACGCAAGCTTGCGTGATTTCACTGGGTATGCCCGGCGTATTGCCTGTATTGAACGAAGATGCCGTGCATAAAGCGGTTATTTTTGGCATGGCCATTAACGCGGAAATTGCTCCTTATTCCGTGTTTGCACGCAAAAATTATTTTTATCCAGATTTGCCAAAAGGCTATCAAATCAGCCAATTTGAATTGCCAATTGTTGGTAAAGGTTTTTTAGATATTGAGGTTGATGGGGAAACAAAACGCATTGGCGTCACGCGTGCGCATTTGGAAGAAGATGCAGGCAAATCGTTGCATGAAAATTTTCACGGGATGAGCGGTATTGATTTAAATCGCGCCGGCACACCACTACTGGAAATTGTTTCAGAACCCGATATGCGATCAGCTAAAGAAGCCGTCGCCTATATGCGTAAATTGCATGAGCTTGTGCGTTATCTTGAAATTTGTGATGGCAATATGCAAGAAGGCTCGTTTCGCTGTGATGCAAACGTATCGGTGCGCCCAAAAGGACAGGCTGAATTTGGAACCCGTGCAGAAATTAAAAATATTAATTCATTTAAATTTGTTGAAAAAGCCATCAATCACGAAATTGAGCGTCAAATTGAATTGATTGAAAACGGTGGTAAGGTCGTTCAAGAAACGCGTTTATATGATTCGGTGAAAGATGAAACGCGCTCTATGCGTAGCAAAGAAGAAGCGAACGATTACCGTTATTTCCCTGATCCTGATTTGCTCCCTGTATTTATTAGCGATGAATTAAAAGCACAAGTTAAAGCACTTCTTCCCGAATTGCCCGAAGAGAAAAAATTACGTTTTAAAACGGATTATCAATTAAATGATGAAAGTGCCACGATATTAACCTCATCACGCGATTTGGCGAATTATTTTGAAGAAGTGGTCAAATTATCACATTGTGAAAGTACCATTTGCGCGAATTGGATGACGGGTGAACTATCCGCAGCACTTAATCGCGCGGATTTAGATATTTGTGACTCGCCCATTGACGCAACGCGTTTTGCGGGACTGGTGGCGCGAATTGCAGATGATACGATTTCGGGTAAAATCGGCAAACAGGTTTTTGAATTCTTATGGAACAGCACAGACAGTGCCGATGATATTATTGAAAAACAAGGCTTAAAACAAATTACTGATACCGGCGCCATTGAAGCGATTATCGATACCATTCTCGCTGCAAATGAAAAACAAGCACAGCAATACCGTGACGGTAACGAAAAAATGTTTGGTTTCTTTGTTGGTCAAGTCATGAAAGCGATGCAAGGCAAAGGCAATCCCGCTGAAATTAACAAAATTTTGAAAGTCAAACTGTCTTAGATTTTTAATTTTTTTTGTCACAATCGATAGATTTCTTGCCGTGAAATTGGTGTAACAGTTCGGTAAGTATTTATCTTTGAGTTTTAATTGAATTGGTAAGGCGCTGCGCATCACGATTTGTAGCGTCAGCCAACTAAAATAATGGTAGTCAACTGCGCGTGTTGAATATGGGTAAGAATTCCATCAATATAACTCGGTAAGCAGTAAGCTGTATATCCTAATTCAACAACGTCAAGTAACGCGCTAATTTATTTGCGTATTGTGCTTGAATGCCTAATTTAGATTCTGTGATGTTTTTGAAAAACATTGTTGTCATTACTGCGTGATAAGTACATAAAAAAACGCAGACTTTTAAATCAGATTGAAATTCCTCAAGTACGCACACTATTTTCCACATAAATTTTTATGTTTCTAATTTTGGTTAAATTTGATAGTATGTCTATCAATTAAAATATTAATGCTATTTTATTTTAAAATGATACTACTACGTTGATTTGATTAACACTATACGGAGTTATCTCTATAGCTATCAATTGAAAATTGAAAATATACCTATAAAAATCAGTGTATTACCTAAAATAAATATCAAGTGATAAAAATTTGAGAGGGGGATATTAAGCATGCTTAATTTAATTGAAAGTCATTTTATACCACATGGTTTTTGTATTAAATGGTCGTCAGATTTACTTACTTTCTATGTTATCAGTGATGCGCTTATTTTTTTCTCTTATTCATATATTGGTATTGGCTTAATTTTATTTGCAAGCAAGCATACTGAATTAACGTGGAATATGGTGTTGTGGTTGTTTGCGCTGTTTATTTTGGCATGTGGCGTAACGCATTTAATGGATATTGTTACCTTTTGGATACCTTTCTATTGGCTTGATGCGATACTTAACGGCATAACGGCTTTAATTTCTGTTGGAACGGTTTTTTATTTAGCGCCTCGCTTAAATGTGTTTTTAAATAGACATAGTCATGCAGAATTTGAAGCGGTCAATGAATCTAAAATGCGTAGTGAGAGGGAATTACTAAATGAAAAACAAGAGCGACGGGAAATTGAATTATTAAAACAAAAATATTTTGAACATCATTACGCACTTAATAAAGCGGTAATTTTGGCAGAAAAAGATTCAGAAGGGGTAATTACGTTTGTAAATGAGCATTTTTGCCGTATTTCAGGATATAGCAAAGATGAATTAATTGGCGCAACACACGATTTATTAAAATCAGACGTTCATCCAGCAGAGTTTTATAGCAATCTTTGGGCAACGGTTAAAAGAGGAGAAGTTTGGAATGAGGATGTGTGTCATCGGCATAAAAATGGTTCGCTGTACTGGGTCGATACGGTAATTGTGCCAATTATTGATGACGGTGAAGATAAGCCCAAAAAATATATCAGTATTCGATTTGATATTACTAACCGCAAAAACGTTGAGCAACGTAAATCCGAATTAACCAAACAAGTCAATCAAATGCAGAAAATAGAAAGTCTTAGTCGCTTAACATCGGGTATAGCGCATGATTTTAATAATATATTAAGTGCTATTATGGGCTATAACCAATTAAATAGTTATGCTGGTGAAGAGTGTCATAATGAAAAACTAAAAGAAGAAATTTTATTTAATACCGAGCAAGTCAATATAGCTAGCGAACGTGCAGTGAATTTGATTAAAAAAATGATGGCCTATTCACGTCAAAATCCAATAAATAAAGAAATTGATATTAAACCCACATACGATGTTATTCATGAGGTGTTGGTATTAGTTCGTCCAGCATTAACAAGTATTTTTCAACTTAATGCGGATATTGATAGTCAACTTACTATAGACATTGATTCAACGGAATTACACCAGATATTAACTAATTTAATTGTAAATGCACGCGATGCAATGGTAAAAGGTGGTACGATTAGCGTTTCGCTAAAACAAGTCAATGTGCATAAATTAGTTTGTAATGCCTGTGTGCATAGGCTGACAGGTGATTTTATTGAATTAAGTATCGCAGACAGTGGTACAGGCATTAACGAGGATGTTATAGATCGTATTTTTGATCCATTTTTTACAACAAAGGAGGTAGGTGAGGGAACTGGACTGGGATTATCGATAGTCAGTGGAATGGTGCATGAAGCACATGGACATATTGTGATTGAGTCAAAAACCACTGAATCTCATCATGGAACGATTTTTCGATTATTATTTCCAATGAATTAATACCCCAAATTTATATACCATCAACTAATAATGTCTATTGAGAAGTTAAATGAATTTTATAAAAATAGTTATCGTCATTTTTTAGGAGAGGCTATGAACAAAATGATCACTATTACCGGCCTAGTCATGCTTATGTGCGCTATACCCTATACGCAAGCTGATTCACGGTACGCTTATGAGTACTCAACAAAGCAACTAAATGATAGTGAAGATACTGATAAAAGTGATAAAATTGATAAGAGTCGATCAATTTCTATTAAAAAGCAGCCATATTCACAACCCAACATAATGGTGTATCCCACTATTCCATTGCGTGGTAATCAAGATCGTTATTTGCAGAAGCGGATAAACGATGAACAAGAAAGAAGATGGCGTGAACAGGATAGAGATGAACGATATTGGCGTAGAAGACGTAATGAGTTAGAAAATCAACCGCATTCAACATATTACGAAAATCAATTTTATCGTGATGATACGCATTGGTAATGTGTCAGTATTTTTTTAACACATTGAGCGTGTTATGTGAATGCTTATTTTGAGCAGGTTAATTTAATTAATCATAGAGTTTATCATTTTACGTTTTATTGGTAAGGAAACAGCAGTCTAAAGGTTGTACCAACACCTACTTCGCTTTCAAGTAGAATATGACCGCCCGCATTATGAACAACGCCTGTAATAACAGAAAGCCCTAAACCAGTACCCTCGCCAACTTTTTTAGTGGTATAAAACGGTTCAAATATACGCTTGGCAACCAGCGCATCAATGCCTAAACCGTTGTCTGAAACACTAATTTCAACAAACTTACCGTTGATATTCTCTAAGCAACAACTGCACACACTATTGACTTCTACTTGTCCTGTATAAAATTTGATGATTCCTTTTGAATCAGTCATGGCGTGTGAGGCATTGACACATAAGTTGACAATAATTTGATTAAAGTTTGCTTCGTCAAGTTGTCGCAAAGGAATGATTTTATCTGACAGGTTTAATTCAAATTTAATCGTACTAGGAATCATTTTGCGTAGCATATCTAGTGACTCACTTAGTTCATTATTGACATTGAATACGGGATTTTCTATTGATTCACTTTGATCACGTCTGCAGTAACTGAGCATTTGATTGATTAATTTTTTCGCTTTTTGGCAGGCTACATCAATTTGTTTAGCGTTATCAAAAAATTCATTTTGAACATGGTCAATATTTGCAGGTGTTTTATCGGTCAAATCTTTAGCGGATAGCGTGTTTAATTCGTTATAACCTGATATTGCCATCAAAAGATTATTAAAATCATGAGCAATACCTGACGTTAAACGCCCTATACTTTCCAGTTTCTGCATTTGGTTAAGTTGATGTGTTAACGCTACTTGATGTTTTTCAATTGCTTTTCGCTCCTCAATTTCAGTCAATAACTTGAGATTAATTTCTACTAAATCTTTATCACTTTTTATTTTATCTAAATGAATTAACTGATATCGATCTGTTAATAATAGTGAAAATAGTAATAATTCAACTGCTGATCCAATTTGAGAGCTATAAATTGTAAAAGTATTCGTGGGAACTAAGGCAAGAAGATGTAATACACTTGTTATAAAACCGAATGCAAGTGCTAAATATCCCGCAAATAAAAACCGAGCACTACGTTTTCTTTTCACTACCGCCATTAAACTTATGCTTAATAAAAAAATGGGGTAGAACGCGAAGAAATACGCTGTATATTTAGCGGCAAGAGTAAAGTTTAGCGCCACAAATATCGACATAAAAAACTGTATAACAATTAAAATTTTTATTATAAAATCGAGCTTTGGCAATATACTTTGTATATCTAATATTCGACGTACAAAAAAGAGTTGTGCAATTGTCACGAGCGTTGCAAAAAATAATGACCCTATTTTTGTTAATTCAGGCGAGTTTTGCCAAATAAATTCCGCACCTAACCCTCTAAAAGAAATAAACCCCATAGCCATGAATAAAATAATGCTTACATAAATAACGTAATTCACTTCTTTTAATACAAATGCCATTGCTAAGCTAAATATGGCTATTGTCGCGAGTATTCCAAAATATAAACCTTGAAATAGATGGTCTTGTCGATCTTTTACTTGAAAATCTTCTGGCTTCCATAATCGAGTAGGAAGAATAATTGAGTTGGGTGATGCGATGCGTAAATAGATAATGTTCTGACTATGTGCTGGAATTTGCAACGGAAAAGCAAATGTTCTCGTTTTATAGATTCGATTCTCAAAAGGACGCGCATATCCCGTATAGACTGTTTTGATAATCTTATTTTTATGTTGCCAATAAAAATCTACGTTCTCTAACAACGGTTGATTAATCTCAAATACTTTTTCAATGAATTGATCGCTGCTATTGTCTAGGTTTAAGCGCAACCAAAAAGCCGACCTAGAATAGGATAAATTAATTGATTTACTGGCGGGTAAACCTGTTTGGAATTGAATGCCTTCTGTTTGTACATCGTCAAGCGTCAATATTTGATTAGCATCTTCTAAAATACCTAAATGCGTAGTAAGTGAAATGGACGATTGATCAATTTTTGCTACGTCTAACGTGTCTGCCATCACAACAGAAACCGTAGTAAACCATATAAGGCAAAGTAGTTTGGCGAATCGAATCATTAGAAATATGCAATTAAATTATCGTAAAGTAATAAACACAGCATAGTGAGCAATGCAACTGCATTTAAATTCGTAAAACCGTATTTATTTTCGTTATATTGACTTAAATAGTCAATGAATTTTAGATATTTAGGCAGATAATGCAAATATTGCGTTCATAGGCAAATAAGCACCATAATCCACATTCAAATTCAATGGGCTAACCATATAATCACTATCATGTAGCCAAATTCGCGGTGCGCGAGGTTTTCTAACCTAAATGCTATCTCGTTTTTTGCGCTGCTTGCGATACCCTAATGAACATGATTTGCTTGGATGTCCAGCTATCCAAAGTATTTATTTCTGTGTAATTGGATTTCAGTAAAAAAAATTAAAGTAACAAATCAGCAAGACGATAATAAGCACCGTATTTTGAAGTTTCTCCAAAAACTTTTAAGATAAATTTTTTTGTTACATCGTTTTTTTAAATTAATTTTAAGCAATTTCAACAAGATTGCTTTATGTGAGGTTAATATCATGGCACTTATAATCAATACTAACTTGAGTTCAGTTAACGGTCAACGTAACTTACATTCGTCAGCGACATCACTTTCAACGTCTATGACTCGTTTGTCATCAGGTGTGCGTGTAAACAATGCAAAAGACGATGCAGCCGGCCTTGCTATTGCTAACAGAATGAATTCACAAATTCGTGGCATGACCGTGGCGGTTAGAAACGCAAACGACGGTATTTCACTAACACAAACAGCTGAAGGCGCATTAGGTTCCTTAACGGATACCTTGCAACGTATGCGTGACTTAGCGGTACAATCATCAAGCAACGCAGCAGTTTCGGCTTCTGACCGCGCTAAAATGGATACAGAATTCAAAGCATTAAACGAAGAATTAATGCGTGTGGTACAAAACAGTGAATTCAACGGCAAAAAAATCTTAAACGGTGACTTGGCATTAGGTTTGAACATCCAAGTGGGCGCAACAACCGATACAAACAGCCGTATTAGTGTTGGCGTATCAAACATGAGTCAATTATTGGCGCCAGTGACTAAAACAACATTAAGTCCAGCAAGTCAAAAAATTGATTCGTCATTATCTGCGGCAATCACAAAAGCCAACAACGATGCGGTTAGTGATCCAGCTTCACCGTACTATCAATTGTTAACACCGGCAAATACCGCAGCTAAATACGCGAATGCAGCTGTTGTAGCCGCCAAAAAAGCAATGGAGTCACCAACGGACTTAGCACTCGCAAAATCGGCTTCAGCTGCAAATGCAAAAGCCGCCGCCGCTTTAGCTGCTTCATCAGCGGCAACCAAAACAATGACGGCAACAAGCTTGTCAAACGCTTTGGTATCACAAGAATTTACAGATAAAGTCAATGCAGCAGATTTTGCAACGCAAGCTACCAATACCTCTGTTGTTGCTACTGATGTCACTATTCAAGCGAAAAGCGTAACTGATGGAGCGCAAGCCTCTTCTTTGTCAATTACCGCCAATACATTAGCTGAAGCAGCCAAAGCAAACATTGCGGCGGCAGGTCAAAATATTTATGTTACTGTCATGAACGCATTAACAGGTGACAAAATAGATATTCCTGCATCCGTAAGAAACATTTCAGGTGAAGTTGATTTGACCATTGCGGGTCAAGATACGGTATTAAACCAAGCGGTCAATAGAGCAATCAAGGTAGGCAATGCATTTGGTGCAGACAGAGAAGCTCAAAAAACATTAGCAGGTTTAGCTTTAGCTAAAGTGGTTGCTGGTGCTTCTTATGTTGAAGATCCTTTGAAAACGGCTTCAGCAAACGACACAGATAAAGCCTCTTTTGTAGCTAACAATAAATTAGTGCTTGATATTTCAACTGCAGCTGACAGTGTTGCCGCAGATTACGCATTAGCGTCAATTAACTATATTGATGCAGCTATTGCAGCAATTGATACCGAACGCTCTAACTTGGGTTCAACTCAAAACCGTTTCACCACAACAATTGCTAATTTGCAAAACGGCATTGAAAATCAAACTGCAGCTAAATCACGCATTATGGATGCTGATTTTGCGGTTGAAACTGCAAACTTGAGCCGCGCTCAAATCTTGCAACAAGCAGGCACAGCAATGTTAGCGCAAGCTAATCAGTCTGGCCAAAATGTGATGTCTTTGTTGAGATAAGTAACGCAAAACAAGACAATGATATGAGTGCAAAATTGTAAATTTCGAGTGTAAAACGCAAAAATCACACAGACAGCCTAAGTATCTTAGATTATAGAACTTAGGCTGTCTGCTTAAATAATCGCTCAATTGACTCTGTTTTTATGTACAGTGATCGTCTTACTTGGTTATATTCCCCACCCCTTTTTCTTTTCTATATTTAACCTCTTTGCAACAGCTATATTAGGAACTCTTTTAACACATGTTATTTTTTGTCATGTAAAACCACTCATGTTAAATCACGAAAATCAGTAGTTTTTCAAAATATTGTTTTAGCGTTCTAAATTCGTTAACGGTATTTAATGCGACAATATGCCACATACTCAACATAAAAATTTCCTGTTAAACTGGGCAGTATTTTGCATCATTTAAATAGCATCACATATCACTTTGATGTTATTTTTGTGTTCCTATTTCCATTCTATTTTTTTAGTATTGGTTAATTAATCATGTGTTTGTTTGCGGGGAATTTTTAAAGTGTTATTGACAAGATACGTAACATAATGATTTTTTCCTAATATAGAACCTACATCATGCATCACTAAAAATATATCTCTTTGATATATCCATCTTTGCTTAACATTTCGTGTTAAAGGAATAAATATGATTTTCATTAAAAAACTCGGCATGATCATTACTATATTATTTATCTATTCAAGTAATATAGCCATTGCTGGTGTTGCTTATAATATTAGTGATTATGATAATGACGGGACTTCTGGAAGTGATGGTGGTTTGCCTGCCATTTGGACAAATCCAGTGGAAATGAATAACTACTCTGGCAGTTTAAATGCAATGTGGGAAGTCAATTTCACCTCAAATTTTAATAATGCGATTATCTCAACAGCTGACGCATTAACAAAGAGTTATACGATAAAGGGCAATAATTTTACAGTGCCTAACGATTATGCGCTAGCAGTTGGTGCTAAATCTTGGTATGACTCAGTTGAAGGAACAGGTTGGGGACACGGCTTAGATTTTGGACTCATTAATCTTACCTATGACGCTAATTTAAGCTTAACTGTTGAAGCTGATGATTCCTCATTGATACCTGCAGTGACTATTTACAAGGGATGGGACAATAGTCAATCTTCTTCACGTCACGGAGGATTTATTGATAAACGAGATAATCCGTTAGGTAGTTCAGACGTAGTGTATTTAAAAAGTGCTGAAGGAAATGTGGCTGGAGGGACTGTAAAAATAGATTTAACTGGATTAAAAGCCGGTCAATATACCGTATTTGTTGGTGGTAATGATGGAGAAAAGGGCGGCAAATACAAAATAACATTAAATGCTTCAATTCCACGTTATACCCTTGTTGATTTAGGTGTGATTGGTTCAGGAACAAGTAGTCGTGCACAGGGCGTTAATAATAATGGTGAGGTATCGGGATATTCTAAATATAATTCTACTTTTAATGCCACACACGCGTTTAAATATACGAATGGCGCTATGAAAGATTTAGGCGCTCTCAAACCAGAGGGCATTTTTCAGGGTGGAACCTATTCTCGTGCTTACCATATTAACGAGGTGGGCATCGTAGTGGGTGATAGTTATGTTCAAAATGGTCTGAAAACGCTCTCACATCCAGTTCGCTTCAATAACGATGGCAGTATTGCTGATCTGGGTACATTTCGTCCAAATAATGATGGAAATGGCATGGCTAAGGATATCAATGCAGCAGGTGTTATTGTGGGGTATAGCGCATCTGGAGCAGAAGGTGTTAGTCATTACGAGCCTTTTATGTGGGATAGAGGTGTATTAACATCGTTAGGTTCTTTTGGCGGAACGCGTGGAGAAGCCTTGGGTATTAATGAATTCAACCAAGCAGTAGGGTGGTCGTTGATTGCAAACGATACAGCTCAGCACGCCTTTTCATACTCAAGAGGGGTGATGACCGATTTACATAGTGTGTTGGCTTCTAACGTTAAAAATGCCAGTGCAACAGTTGCGAGTGATGTGAACGCAGATGGATCCATTGTGGGTGATATCGTCACCGCATCGGGAACTCATCCCTTTTTATATGCTAAAAATGAAGTAACCATGCTTGGATGGTTGCCGGGAAGTGTGAGTGGCAGTGCGTTAGCTATTAATAATCAAGCACAAATTGTTGGGTATTCATCTATCTCATCCATGAATCAAACACACGCTTTTCTTTATGAAAATGGTGTCATCCATGATCTCAATAGTCTATTGAAAACAAATAAATCTGGTTGGATTTTGACTGATGCTACTGCAATTAGCGATAACGGATTTATTGCAGGAACGGGATATTTGAATGGAGTAAGTCATGCTTATTTGCTTTACCCGCTTGATAAGAAAAAACAACTTAATGTAAATATCAATGGCTTTGGTGCAGTGAGTAGCGTTGATGCGGGGGTTAATTGCACTCGTTCTTGTGAGTATATGTTAAATGAAAATCCGCCATTGACGTTGAATGCTAATGCTTCAGCTGGCTTTATTTTTACTGGGTGGTCTGGCGATTGTATTGGAATAGGTTTATGTCAAGTAAAAATGGACGAAAATAAAGAGGTGACAGCGAAATTTATTTCTAGTTCAACGCCAAAATTTTATATTAACGTGACTAAATCAAGTTTAGGTATGATTACAAGTTCTCCGGCGAGTATAAGTTGTGGTTTAACTCAAAAACAATGTAAGAGTTATTTTTATAAAGGAGAAAAAGTGACGCTAACAGCTAGCCCAAATAAAGGGCAATATGTTAAATCATGGAAAGGGTGTACTTCATCATTAGGCAATTCATGCAGCGTTTTAATTGCTAAAAATGTCACGGTCACAGCACAATTTGCAAAACTTAAAAAGTAATTCAATCGTCTTTTTGGTTAAGTAATTTTAAACAACTTCATTTTAAGATATTTATGTCAAAAATTACTTAACCATACGACAAAAGAAGATTACTGTTTCACGGCGTTTGTGATGCCAGAAACCGTTTCTGTTTCAAAGCGACCACTGTAAGCATTTTTATTATTTGTGATTTGTACTTGACCAACAAGTGAGCCTAAATCTAAGTTGATATTAGCACTGCAATCTTTATTGACAATCAATGTACCGCCTGTTGGCATTTGTTCGGTTTGAAAAGTGACGAACTCACAAACACTCGATGCAGGATTAATAGTGCCTTTTGCATCGACGATTAATTTACATTGCCCAACATGACTGTCATTATTGCTAAATGGTGTGACAAACGCTGCTTGGTAAGCTATCCAAGTTCCTTTTACATCGGTTTGTTTACAGGCAGCAGTGGCTTGTTGTATAGATAAAGCGAGCAGTGCGAAAGTAATGATTTTTTTCATATAAAGTCGATAACCTAAAATTGTATTTTTAAAATCCCTATGTGGGTACGATTAAACAGCTAAATAAAATTGGAAACGGTAAACCTCCCTGATGGTAATAAAATTAATGAGTGAGAGTGTTTTCAAAAGACTTTAATGGTTCAGACAATCCATTTTTGCCTACCGCTGGAATTTGCAGTACCTTGTCATCCATTAAACCACCACTACCTGAATTCTTGTGCCCATTGGATACTTGAATAGACGGATGATCAAATGGTGCTTTTTCCCAGCGAACACGCTCATCAGTTAAGGTTTTTAAAAATGCCACTAAAGCATCTTTATCTTCTTGATTAAATCCTTGTGGAAAAACTAAAGTGGCCGCATGCCGACGGTTATATACATTGCCCCCACGATTGTAAAATTCCACGACCTCTTCAAGTGATTTCATTCCACCGTTATGCATATAAGGCCCTGTTAATTCGATATCCCTTAGCATAGGCACTTTAAATGCACCTTCAGCTAATGTTGATAGCCGACCTTGATCGGCCGAAGCTAGCTCATTTTGTACCGTTAAAGGTTTTGGGCGTTTGATATACGATTTAGGCAATGACGAGCAACCAATCTTATCTTGACTAGTAATCAACTCACTAGGCTTGAAATCTGAAATAAATGGATTCGTAAAATCGCAGGCTGAAACGATAAAATTATCAATAAATTTCTTTGGTTTAGGTTTGATTGAATTGATGTATTGCTCGGCGTAAGAGAGTGGATTTCCCCATGGATCGGTTCCGCCTAGTCCAGCATCATAGTTATTGGGCACAACGCTCGTATTAAAAAAACCTCTGTCGGCGAACGTGACATCCACGCTGTCGTCGCTATTGGCGGGTACAAAACCGATTCTATCAACGTAAGCATTCCCCGTCTTGTAAGCATCGGCTGAATAAATTTCAAGATTGGTGGCAGTTGAGAATGCAGGGCCTGCGTGACAGGTATCACAGTGTACATCTGAAAAAATGGCTAATCCTTTTTTTTCAGCGTCGGTGAAATTAGGCGGAATCGTGTCTTCTTCTTGCATACTAGCCACGCCAATATCAAATTTGCTTTGATTGGATAGTAAAGTAGATTCATACGATTGAATGGCTAAACCAAAGAAAAAAGAAAAATTGGCTTCTAGCTGCGTATCGCTTTTTCCTTTTTGTACTGGACCTGTTTGTTTCCAATATATGGTGTTGAATGCTTTTTTAATAAGGGATTCATAAGTGCTAGCGAGTCCTAAACCCGATTGATCGCGTAATTGGGCAAGTACACTGTCTTCGGGATGAACTTCTTGATTTGCTAATGGTTTTTGCGTTAAAAGTTTTTTGGCAATATCGTTAAAAACACGTCCACTACAAGACATTTCAATCATATCTGTTGGCGGCGCAACTGCTTGAGAAGCTAATGAAGCATTTTTTAAACTGATTTTTTGCGCAACTGCCTTGCCATTTTTAATTACCCAAATCTTGGCATTGACATCTCTAGGCCCAAATGAAGAAACGCCATTAAATTCATTATTTGCCCGCCCATCCCAAAAATTACGATGATTAAATACGGCATTTATGACAGTTGGAGCGTTACGTTGGGTGGTTTGTCGCGTTTCTAAATTACCTAATTTGTGAATAGGGTCATCCGTTGGACTGCAAACATCCTCATCAAGTCTATTGGGATCAATAGCGGTGAACGTTTGCTTATAAACTCCAGAAGAGCCGACCACATCATCTGTTTGAAAAACGATGTTTGAATTTCGATCGTCTACATTACTGAATTTAAAAAATGGGAAATCATTTGCGGTTAAGGTGTAATTGGGCTCCCCTTTATGATTGGCTAATTCAAATTTGTGACTGGATACAGGATTTGCAAGATGAAGCATTCCGGGATTGAGTTGATTAGCCGTTCGACTATCTGCCCCTGCATGAAAATGACAGGTACCGCATGCCACGCCGTTACTTCCCACATTGGTGTCCCAAAACAGTGCTTTGCCTAATTGAATGGCCGCCGCTTTGTCCACAATGATAGGTGACTTGCCATCGAATAAACCGGGTGTGACAGGTATTTTATATTGCGACAAATCTTTAGCCGTCAACTCACCATGCGCATAAACAAACGATGAAAAACCCATGCTTGATAGAATGAAAAGTAGAGATCGTAAGGGCATAATTGCGTTATTTCCATGTAGTGGGTAAGCAGGTCAAAAATGGATGTTGCTTTGAACAAATGACCTGCAAAACAATTAAATTATGACCAATTAATTTTGTGTAATGGTCACATTAATAGCATGAACGTTTCCTGAGAATTTATTCGCGTTCACTGCAGCCGCTGAACCTACGTCAGGTTTAAGGCCTCCCAATGCAAACTCATAGATACCGCTGGCTTTAGGTGTAAACGTTAATGCAAGTCTTCCGGGTGTTTTTGCAGTCACAACAGGGGTTACTCCTGTCGCGCTGGCCGCATCAGAGAGTTTTTGAGAATTCGCTAGTCCAGTTGTAGCATATCCCATCGGTAAGTAGGGGCCGTAAATGGCTGCAGTTGCATCTTTTTTTGCATCGTAGGGTCTGAGCATGCCAGACGCCGTATCAATCGTAAATTTATCGCCTAACCCGTCCATATCAAAGCCACTTGCCACATATTCCATGTTAATAGAACCTAGCTTAACGCCACTAGTTTCATCAGTTGCATTAGGTACTGAAATACTCGACGCTTGATCATAAAAATGATCGCTCATATAAAAAAGCGCTTGAACAGGCGTTGGGGCAACACCTGAAGCAGGCGCTGTAGGGATTGCTGTTGGCAGACTTACACTGGTTTTACGGTGCCAAACTGTGATGCCCGGATGGAATCCCTCTATAGCAGTTGCGTCAGCTACAATAGTCACCGGTTTGCCTTTGGTTAAAGTAACAAACCCCCATCTTCCAAAATGCGTCCATCCTAAATACCCCATGCTTTCACTGACCCATGACGCACCGGTAATTTTGTCAAAGGTCGCTGTGCCTTTGCCGCCTGTTAAATTGACTATCGTACTATTCGCTAAAATTGACGTCGCTGCTTGTGCTTGAAATGAAGCAGCAAGTAATAGAGAGGAAACAACCGTTCCTAATGTCGTTTTTTTATAAAGTTTCATATATATCCTAAAAAAATAAAAAATACAGATAACCAAAATATTGAGTTTGTACTCAACAATATGGGTTTATTTAAAAATAAAAAAACACAGATAGCAACTGTATTGAACATGGGGTCAATAAGCAGACTATTTTCATGCGTTTTTCAAGCTAAAAATATGCCAATGAATTTATTGTTATATTATTTAGGTAGTTAATATCAATTAAACGCAAAAAAATCAGATTGCAATATTAATTATGCGTGATATGACATATTTTTTTATAAAAAATGCGTCATATCACGCAGTTATTCGTCGTGAATATTTATTGATTAGTGTTAAGCATTACCTTGGATATCTGTATTCGTTGCTTCTAATTTGTACAGATTCTATGAATATCATATTATTTTTTTAGATTAAAGTTGTGGTATGGGAATTATCAAGTATTTACTTATTTTTAATATTAATTGTTCGTTTTACCATAACTATTCGCTAATCAATAAGGAAATGCGTAGCTATGCTTTTGTTCTCTTTGGAAAATAAAGCGTGTGTGTTGCATATCCCTTATTTTTTTAAAAAAGTGTGGCATATCACTGATTTTTACTAAAAATAGATGCAAAAAATTAATTAAATTATTGAAAAATAAACATTATTTTTATTGGTATGCTGTTTGCTTATGTTCAAGGGTATGGTGGTTTCATCATCATTGAAAATAGATATCAACAAAACTAATGAAGGGGTAAAAATGACCGTATTTAAATTAAATAAAATGAGTGCATTATGTGGTTGCTTAGCATTAGCGTCAGCAGGTGTGCATGCGGCGGCGTACGATTTACAGACGGCTGCAACAGCTAAATTAATTAACAGCACTTCAGGTATTGCTTATAAAGGGCGAATTTCTGTACCTAAAAAAGATTTAGCTGCATCAAAAGATGTATTTTCAATTAGTTTTAAATCAGAAGATAAGTCTCTTGATGGAACGGTCACCATTCCACAGGTGGCGGATAAAGCGTGGAATGATACGGCTGTCGGTAATGCAGCGAATCCTGCAAACGTGCTTTGTAGTGCTACGGTGACAACAAACTGTATTGCGACAACAGATGCCGCGCCCTATGAAGATGGTCGCGCAGTAGGTTGGACACATAATTCAAATTGGTATTTAGTGGACTTAACCGCGTTAGATAACGGTAAATATGACGTATCGATTAAATTAGAAAATAATAATGACGGCACTTCTGCCATTAACACCAAAACTGCCGCTGCAGCACCAACGATGGTGTACTCGGCGGATTTGAGTAAAGAAACGTCTGCTTTAAAAGTGGATAAAGACGGTGCTCCCGCAACCACAGGTGCAGGGTTTTACTTGAGTAAAGCGGGTGCGTTGCCGGTAACGGAAACAGATCCAGCAACTGACGATGATTTCACTCCGGGATTTACTGTTTGGAATGGTTACCAAAGTTCAGGGAGCTTTGCAGCAGGTCATTGGTATCCAAGTAGACATCAAACCACGGTTAGTCCATTCTGGGGCAATATGTTAAAGCCTGAAATGAATTTAATGAGTAAAGACTTGCCTAAAACAATGGGTTATGACACTGCATCCGACAATGCCAATAAAAATGCAGCTGAAGTTGCAGGTACCTTGAATTTAACCTCAGCGGTCACAAGCACAAGTTCAACAAAAGGTAACCGTTATTTAACCATTGCGTTAGGTGGTGACCATCGTTTAGCAGGAAAAAAAGAGCTTAAAAATTATAAACTGACCGTGACAGTCACGAAAAAATAATTTTTTGAATGCGTTGTTATTAGGTTATATTTTAGAAATGCAAACATCTTTTGCGAGGTGTTTGCATTTTTTTATAGTAGGAGAATGGTTATGAAATTACATACTCCGTTGGCAGAAAGGTTATTGCCAATTTTGTTGAGTATCTCCTTATTCGTTTTAGGCGTTGTGTTTTACGGCAATACGGTAGTATTTTCTGGACGCAGTCATGCAGCAAACGGTTCCCCGTCGCTTGGACAAGGCAATCCACAAAATTTGGTTGTCGCACTTGAGCGTTGGAAAAAACAGCAAGAAAGAAATGGTGGATTAGAAAATTTGAATGTAGGACTTGGGTACGCTCGCGCTTATTCTATTGAAAACACTTCTGCACGTGGCGCATTGACGCTCAACTTATTAACAGGGCAAGTTAATGTCAATTTAGAACCATTAACCTTGAATAAAAACTACAGTGTGTGGTTAATTGGCTTAAAAAATAATCAAGATTTTCAAGTGAAAATTGGTGATTTACACATAAGTAATGCACATTTAACACTTAAAGAACAATTGAATGCTGCGGATTTAGCTGATTTTCGTTTAATACGTGTAGCCGTCGTTGAAGCAAATAAAATGCCCCAAGATGCGAGCGTGGTGGTGGGTTTTGTGAGTTTGTTTCAAAAAATGTATTTTAATAATCAATTATGGACGATGGCTAAATTAGGCGAAAAAGAAACGGAATTACCTAAAGAAACACTGCCGTTTGCCTTTTTATTACCTAAAGTGGCTATGGCGGCTGATTTAACGACTGCCGATCAGTTTGCTGCGCAAATAGCAAAAGGGAATCAGTTATTTCAAAATGAAAAATTTGGCGGAAATGGGCGTACCTGTGCAACATGCCATAGAGCCGATAACAATCATACACTCGATCCCTTATATATTTCAAAACTACCAGCTAATGATCCGCTGTTTGTGTATGAAACGAAACCGGAATTAAAAGAACTTGAAAACGGCAAATTGTTGCGTCAATACGGTTTAATTTTAGCGAATGCAGATGGCTTTGATAAACCGCCTGTTTTTAGAAGTCCTTCGTATTTACTTGGACTCATAAACTCTATTTATCCTGAAGATGTTGACATCATTGCGCCGCAGAAAGTCAGCGATGGCACAAATGCATCTCAACCAAGTACGCATGAAGAGACCATTTATAATATTAACGCCACCCGCGAAATGGTCGGATGGTCAGGTGATGGTGCGCCCCTTGATGGTAAATTACGCTCCTTTGCACAAAGCGCGATTGCGCAGCATTTGACAAAAAGCTTAAATAGAAAAGTCGGACTCGATTTTCGTGAAGCCACCAGCGATGAACTTGATGCCTTGGAAGCGTATATATTGTCACTAGGGAGTGCGAAAGAATTTAATTTAGATAAAATGCATTTTACGTCGCCTTTAACTGATAGAGGTAAAGAATTATTTAACAGTAAATTTGGTGAGGGCACAGGTCGGTGTTTAGGGTGTCATAATGGCGCGGGTTCAACGAGTTCAACCACCACTAAAAACGGCTTGCGTGATACAGGCGTTGAAAATATGGAATTAAATCCTGCGCGATTAACGGACGGCAAAATTGCTTATGATGGCGGATTTGGTAAAAATTTACGTGAAACCTGTGGTATTAACAAAGATCAACAATGTTATGGCGATGGGCGCTTTAATATGACATCACTTGTTGAAGCGGCGGATACGGCACCGTATTTTCATAATAATTCCGTTGCCACGCTTGAGGAAGCGATTGCGTCTTATAATAGTGATGCGTTTAATAATTCACCTAGTGCGAGAAGTGAAGGGCGTGAGCGCAAAATTAAAATTGATTCGACAAAAGTGACCGCTATTGCCGCATTTTTGCGGACACTCAATGTCATGGAGAATGTTCGAAGTTCCAATGCACTGGATACCAGGGCGCTCGGGGAAAAAAATACGACCGCTAATATGACCATTAAATTAGCTTTAGCGGATACGGAGGACGCGATTCAAGTGTTAGAGCAAAGTGGTTATAATCCTTCACCCGAAGCCTTGTCTGCTTTGCGTGAGGCTTTTGTACTGGAAACAAGTGCACTCAAAACCACATCAAAAAAGACCTTGCTCACTAAAGCGATTGCAAAAAAAGCGTTGGTGACCACGTTACTAGTGGCGTGTGACAAAAATAATTGTTACAAAGAATAAACCACTAAACCGTTTTTAGGTGTTTCACAGAAAAGGGATTCAAACAAATTGAATCCCTTTTTTATTCGCCTGTTTTACGCAGAATATGAACACGAGCCCGAAATAGCGACCACGCGACAATAAGTGTTAATGCAAATAAAGAAAATTCTAAGGTGATAAACGCGCCTATTTTAAAATACGCAAATAACGGATGTATAAAACGCACAAACCAGCCAGCCAACTCATCTGCAAGCGCAGAAAAAAAAGTTAAACTGCTGAGCCAGATTTTTAAAGTGGTTGAGAATTCAGTCATTAGCATCAAATGCGTTAGCGTGACGGCAAGCATTCCCATTGCAAATAAATGAAAATGCAATACTTCAAGCATACCCTCATAGCTTTTTGCGGGAATAAATTGTTCTTCATTACCGCAATAATAGGTAATTACGGAGTCTGGATTCAATGCCATGTGATTAAAATACATCATCGCGTTACTGATTCCAAGTAAGAAAACATAAGCCAAAAACATCAGCACAAGCGCATTGAGTAGCAGTTTTCGCTGTTGTTCTCCATTGACGAAATAACGCATTATTTTTTCACCATAACACTATAGTATGCTTGTACTTTTCGCACGCTGTTTAACGCAGAGCGTGTGCTCAATGTTGCGCCACTGACGGCGTCAACGCCTTTGCTGAAATCCATATTGTCTATATCACGTTTAATCAGTGATTCAAACCACCGCTCTGGCGGCATATATTCCGCAGGTTCATGAAAAGCGAGTAAATGTACACCACGAACTACACCCGATGACGTAAGAAAAATCATAATGGTTTCCGGTATTGTGCGCACAGTTACGCT
>ERZ1034361.737-NODE-737-length-19722-cov-2.927666_pt1 | contig 19722 bp, 17 predicted proteins | sample MGYA00520617_ERZ1034361 | MGnify/ENA primary metagenome ERZ1034361 (study PRJEB33736, sample SAMEA104284507) | Azolla filiculoides | biome: Urban; feature: Water surface; material: Ditch water | place: Netherlands | collected 2015-10-28 | depth 0-0.1 m ...
GGGCCAGGCGGCAGTCTGGGCTTGCAGAGGGCCGAGCGCACCGAAGGTGCACAGGGCGGCCGCTGCCGCTCCGATGAGGCGGCGGCGCAAGGGCTGGCGTGGGAAGGGCTTCATGTCTTTGTCTCCTGTCATGTTGGTGTCCGTGGCCTGCTGTCCAGGGAGCAGCGGGCGCATCGGCTTTTTTATGCCCGCGGATGCAGCCGGTTGCAGCCGGTTGCAGCATCTGCTGCTGGTGCTTCTGCGGGTCTGGGCATGGTAGGCAGCGCCGCCTGAAAATATCTGCCATTCAGGTAGCAATTCACGCCATCCGCTGCGGGAGGCAGCCGGACCGTTGACCGCCGGCATGTCGGCGGTGCTGGGCGGTGCTTGGCGCGAATTGCAACCAATCTGGCGCATGGCCGGGGCCGGGCTTGCGTAACATTTCAGGCAATTGCCAACCGATTGCCAACCACAACAAGACCAGGAGACAAAGATGCTGCAGATTCCAGGACTCGACTTCATGCTCGGCGCCGACATCGACGCGCTGCGCGATGCGGTGCGCGATTTCGCGCAGGCCGAGATCGCGCCACGCGCGGCCGAGATCGACCGCAGTGACCAGTTTCCGATGGACCTCTGGCGCAAGATGGGCGAGCTGGGCCTGCTCGGCATCACGGTCAGCGAGGAATACGGTGGCGCCGGCATGGGCTACCTCGCGCACATGATCGCGCTCGAGGAGATCAGCCGCGCCTCGGCCAGCGTGGGCCTGAGCTACGGCGCGCATTCCAATCTCTGCGTGAACCAGATCAAGCGCAACGGCAGCGAGGCACAGAAGCGCCAGTACCTGCCCCGGCTCATCAGCGGCGAGCATGTCGGCGCGCTCGCGATGAGCGAACCCGGCGCGGGCTCGGATGTCGTCAGCATGAAGCTGCGCGCACAGGACAAGGGCGGCTACTACCTGCTCAACGGCAGCAAGATGTGGATCACCAACGGCCCCGACGCCGACACGCTGGTGGTCTATGCCAAGACCGAACCCGAGCTCGGCGCCAAGGGCATCACCGCCTTCATCATCGAGAAGGGCATGAAGGGCTTTTCGGTGGCACAGAAACTCGACAAGCTCGGCATGCGCGGCAGCCACACCGGCGAGCTGGTGTTCGACAACGTCGAGGTGCCGGCCTCGCAGATCCTCGGCGGGCTGAACCAGGGCGTCAAGGTGCTGATGAGCGGGCTCGACTACGAGCGCGCCGTGCTCGCGGCCGGACCGATCGGCATCATGCAGTCGGTGCTGGACAACGTCGTGCCCTATATCCATGACCGCAAGCAGTTCGGCCACAGCATCGGCGAGTTCCAGCTGGTGCAGGCCAAGGTGGCCGACATGTACACCGTGCTGCAGGCCGGTCGCGCCTTCTGCTACCAGATCGGCAAGAACCTCGACGGCCTCGGCGACGGCCACGCGCGCCATGTGCGCAAGGACTGCGCCAGCGTGATCCTGTGGTGCGCCGAGCAGGCGACCAAGATGGCCGGCGACGGCATCCAGCTCTTCGGCGGCAACGGCTACATCAACGAATACCCGCTGGGCCGCCTGTGGCGCGACGCCAAGCTGTACGAGATCGGCGCGGGAACGAGCGAGATCCGCCGCATGCTGATCGGCCGCGAGCTGTTCGCCGAAACCGCCTGAGCCCAAGGGAGCCAGCATGAACCTGCTGCACGAAATCGGCCAGCATCTGTCGGGAATCGAGCTGCTCAATGCGATGGTCGAGGCTGACCACCGGCCCGGCATCGGCAAGACGCTCGACATCAGGCTGGCATCAGCCGAGGACGGGCGGGTCGTGCTCGAGGCCAGCCCCGACGTCAATGTCTACAACCCGATGGGCACGGTGCATGGCGGTTTCGTCGCGACCATGCTGGATTTTGCCTGTGGCTACGCGGTGCTGTCCAAGCTCGCCTCGGGCCAGAGCTTCACGACGATCGAGCTCAAGATCTCGTATCACCGCGCCATCACGCGCGAGACCGGCGCGGTCCGGGCCGAGGGCCAGGTGATCACGGCGGGCCGGCGCGTGGCCTTCACCGAAGCCCGGCTGCTCGACGCCAACGGCAAGGTCTACGCAACGGCGACTTCGAGCCTGCTGATCCTGTCGAGCTGAATCGGGACTTCAGGCGGCCGCTACAGCACGCCCAGCCCTCTCAGCGCGGCGAGTTCGCCATCGTTGAAACCCCAGTCGAGTAGCGCCTGGGGATTGCTCTCGGTCTGGGGCGGCGTCGGTCGCGCGGGTGGTGTGCGGCTGAAGCGTGGCGCGGCGGCGGGCTGCACCACACCGGCGACTTCGGCGAAGGTGTTGCGCGAGCGGTTGTGCGGATGCAGCGGCGCCTCGTCCATGTCGAGCACGGGCGTGACGCAGGCGTCCGTCCCATCGAAGATCGCGCACCATTCGTCCCGCGTGCGCTTGCCAATCACCTCAGCGAGCTTTTCCTTCAGCTGCGGCCAGCGGCTGCGGTCCCACTGTTGCTGGAACTCGGGATCGGTGATGCCGGTTCTTTCGAGCAGCAGGGCATAGAACTGGGGCTCGATCGCGCCGACCGACAGCCATTTGCCATCGCGGCATTGATAGGTGTCGTAGAAATGCGCGCCGCCGTCGAGCAGGTTGCTGCCGCGCTGCTGCTGCCACTGTCCCATCGCCTTGAGCGTGTACATCATCGTCATCAGCAGCGCCGAGCCATCGGTCATCGCGGCATCGACCACCTGGCCTTTGCCAGAGCCGCGCGCCTCCAGCAGGCCGGCGAGCACGCCGAGCGCGAGCAGCATCGCACCGCCGCCGTCGGCGACCAGGTTGAGGGGGACCACCGGCTTGCGACCAGGCTCGCCGATCGCGTGCAATGCGCCCGACAGCGAGAGGTAGTTGATGTCATGGCCGGCGGCCTGCGCCAGCTTCCCATGCTGGCCCCAGCCCGTCATGCGAGCATAGACCAGACGCGGATTGCGCTGCAGGCAGACCTCGGGCCCCAGGCCCAGGCGCTCCAGGACGCCGGGGCGAAAGCCCTCGATCACTGCGTCCGCGCCCTCGACCAGGCGCAGTACGGTGGCGATCGCTTCCGCTTGCTTGAGGTCGAGCGCGACGACGCGCCGGTTGCGGTTGAGGATGTCGATCGCGGGATCGAACAGCGTTGCGGTCGGGCGCGATCCGGCACCTGCCTTGCGCTCGATGCGCAGCACCTCGGCGCCGAGGTCGGCCAGCAGCATGGTCCCCATCGGCGCCGGCCCGAGCGCGGCGAATTCCACGATCCTGATGCCCTTCAAGGGTCCCATGGCGTTCTCCTCTGACAGGGCGTGGTTCACGCCGCCGCGATGCTGCGACCGATGACCAGGCGCTGGATGTCGTTGGCGCCCTCGTAGATCTGCGTGATGCGCACGTCGCGGTAGATCCGCTCGACCGGTGTCTCGTCGGTGTAGCCGCAGCCGCCGTGGATCTGGATCGCGGCCGAGCAGACCTGTTCCGCCATCTCGGAGGCGAACATCTTGGCCATCGAGGCCTCGGTCAGGCAGGGCCTGCCGGCGTCCTTCAGCATGGCGGCGCGCCAGACCATCAGCCGCGCGGCGTCGAGCTGGGTCGCCATGTCGGCCAGCCTGAAGTTGACCGCCTGGTGCTCGATGATCGGCTGGCCGAAGGTGATGCGCTGCTTGGCGTAGGCGACCGCCGCCTCGTAGGCGGCGCGCGCCATGCCGACCGATTGCGCCGCGATGCCGATGCGGCCGGCCTCGAGGTTGGAGAGCGCGATCCGGTAGCCTTCGCCTTCCCGGCCGAGCAGCGCGGAGGCTGGCACACGGCAGTCCTCGAACAGGATCTGTGCGGTGTCGGACGCATGCTGGCCCATCTTGTTCTCGATCCGGGCGACCCGGTAGCCGGGTGTCGCGGTCGGCACCAGGAAACACGATATCCCTTTCTTGCCAGCAGCCTTGTCGGTGACGGCGAAGACGATCGCGACAGCGGCGTTGGCGCCGCTCGTGATGTACTGCTTGACACCGTTGAGCACGAAGTCGTCGCCATCGCGGTCGGCGCGGGTGCGGATCGCTGCGGCGTCCGAGCCGGTGTGCGGCTCGGTCAGGCAGAAGCAGCCGAGCTTCTCGCCACGGGCCAATGGCTTGAGCCATTGCTCTTTTTGTGCCTCGCTGCCGTAGCGCGCCGGGATGCCGCAGGCCAGCGAGTTCTGCACCGAGACGATGGTCGAGGTCGCGCCGTCGCCGGCGGCAATTTCCTCCAGCATCAGCACCAGGCTCATGTAGTCCATGCCGGCGCCGCCCCATTCCTCGGGCACGCAGACGCCCATGGCGCCGAGCTCGCCGAGCGCCCTGAGCGCCTCGGCCGGGAAGGTCTTGTTGCGGTCCCATTCGGCCGCGTAGGGCGCGAGGCGCTCCTGCGCGAACGCGCGCATGGCGTCGCGGATCTGTTCCTGTTCCGGGCTCAGAATCATTTCGGGTCCTTTCAGTTCAGTACCGCTCGACTGCGAGCGCGGTTGCCTCGCCGCCACCGATGCAGAGCGAGGCCATGCCACGGCGCAGACCGCGCTGCCTGAGCGCGCCGAGCAGCGTCACGATGATGCGCGCGCCCGAGGCGCCGATCGGGTGTCCGAGCGCGCAGGCGCCGCCGTGGACGTTGACGATCTCGTGCGGCAGCGCGAACTCGCTCATCGCGGCCATGGTGACGGCGGCGAAGGCCTCGTTGACCTCCCACAGCTCGACGTCGGACACCTTCCAGCCCGCGCGCGTCAGCGCCTTGTTGATCGCGCCTGCCGGTGCGGTGCTGAACCAGGCCGGCTCCTGCGCGTGCACGGCCTGTGCCGCGATGCGTGCGATCGGGCTGAGGCCCAGGCGGCTGGCGGTCGATTCGCGCATCAGCACCAGCGCCGCAGCGCCGTCCGAGATGCTGCTGGCGTTGGCCGCGGTGATCGTGCCGTCCTTCTTGAATGCCGGCTTGAGTCCGCGCAGCTTGTCGAGCTTGGCCTTGAACGGCTGCTCGTCGTGACGGATCACGGTTTCGCCCTTCGGGCCCTTGAGCGTCACCGGCGCGATTTCCCAGTCGAAGCGGCCGTCCTCGTTGGCCGCCTTGGCGCGGGTGGTCGAAGCGATCGCGAAGTCGTCCTGCTGCTCGCGCGTGAAGCCGAACTGCTCGACGCAGGACTCGGCGAAGACGCCCATCGCCTTGCCGCGCTCGTAGGCGTCCTCGAGGCCGTCCATCGCCATGTGGTCGAACATCATGGTGGCGCCGTACTTCACGCCCTTGCGTGCGAACATCAGATGCGGCGCGTTGCTCATGCTTTCCATGCCGCCGGCGACGACCACCTCGGCACTGCCGGCCGCCAGCATGTCGTGCGCGAACATCGCGCTGCGCATGCCCGAGCCGCACATCTTGCTCAGCGTCACCGCACCGGCCGAGATCGGCAGGCCGGCCGCCAGCGCAGCCTGGCGCGCGGGCGCCTGGCCCTGGCCGGCCATCAGGCAGCAGCCCATCAGCACCTCGTCGACCGCGCTGCCGGGCAGGCCGGCTCGCTCGACGGCCGCGCGGATCGCGACGGCGCCGAGCTCCCAGCCAGCAGGCTGGACAGGTCGCCGAGCAGGCCGCCGATCGGCGTGCGGGCGGCGGAAACGATGACAATCGGGTCTTGAGACATGGTGTGTTCCCTTCGCTGTTATTTGGCCGCCATGCGGATGGCGCCGTCGAGACGGAAGACTTCGCCGTTGATGTACTGATTGACCAGGATATGTTCGACCAAGGCCGCGTATTCGGATGGCTTGCCCAGCCGCGATGGGAATGGCACCATCTTGCCCAGCGCCTGCTGGACCTCGGCCGGCATGCCCAGCAGCATCGGGGTTTCCATGATGCCCGGCGCTATCGTCATGACGCGGATGCCGCTGCGCGCGAGTTCGCGCGCGATCGGCAAGGTCATCGAGACAATCCCGCCCTTGGACGCCGCGTAGGCGGCCTGGCCGATCTGGCCGTCGTAGGCCGCGACCGAAGCGGTGTTGACGATGACGCCGCGCTCGCCGTTGTCGTCGGGCTCGCTCGCGCTCATGATCTCAGCCGCGAGCCGGATCATGTTGAAGCTGCCGACCAGGTTGATGCTGACCGCGCGCGCGAAGCTGTCGAGCCGGTGCGCGCCTTCCTTGCCAATCACCTTCTCGGCCGGCGCGATGCCGGCGCAGTTGACCAGGCCGCGCAGCGGGCCCATGGACTGGGCGACCTCGAAGGCCGCGCGAGCGCTCTCGTCGCTGGTCACGTCAGTCTTCACGAATCGGGCCTGCTCGCCAAGCTCGGCCTCGACCTTCTGTCCGGCCTCGGCGTTGACGTCGGCCAGCACGACCCGGCCGCCCCGGGCCACCAGCAGCGCGGCCGTCGCAGCCCCGAGGCCCGAACCACCACCCGTCACGACGAAGACCCTGTCCTTGATTTCCATCTCATGCTCCATGCGTTAGCGCGCGCCATCGCGACGCTTTCGGTCACTGTAGATGGCCATCGTGCGCCGTTCAATGCCACAAGCGTGCAAGTCATATGACTGATTTGGTCAATCACCCGCCTGGACTGCAGCCCCCGGAGTCAGGGAAGGGCACGATCGCGATTGCCTTCGTGCACGAGGCGCTGGCCTGTCTGCGCGAGCGTGGCATCGACGAGCGCGACCTGCTCGCGCGTGCCGGCATTTCGCCCGAACTGCTCGTGATGCCGCAGGCGCGCGTGTCCTCCTGCGCCTATGGGCTGCTCTGGCACGGCATCGCGCAGCAGATCGACGATGAGTTCTTCGGGCTCGACAGCCGGCGCATGAAGTCGGGCAGCTTCACCTTGCTGTGTCATTCGCTGATCCACAGCGACACGCTCGAGCGTGCCTTGCGGCGCGCGCTGCGCTTTTTGCGCCTGTTGCTCGACGATTTCCATGGCGAGCTCGAAATCGATGGCCCGGTGGCCCGCATCCGCATCATCGACCGTCTGGACCATGCAAGCGGGCAGCCGATTCCCCCTCGGCCTGCATTTGCCTACGGTACCTTCCTGCTGCTGCTGCACGGACTGGCCTGCTGGCTGGTCGGACGCCGAATTCCGCTGCTGAGCGCGCAATTTCGCTGTGCCGAGCCTTACTACGGCCAGGAATGGCGGGTGCTGTTCACGCAGGATCTCGGCTTTGGCCAGACCGGGTCCGGGATCTCCTTCGATGCCGCTTACCTCGCGCTGCGCAACCTTCGTGACGAGCGCGGCATGAAGGAGTTCCTGCGCTCGGCGCCGGCCAACTTCCTTGTCAAGTACAAGAACAGCGCCGGCCTGTCAGCGCGCATCCGGCGCTGGCTGCGCGGCCAGCCTCCTGCCGACTGGCCCAGTTTTCCTGAGCTTGCGGGCCAGCTCAATCTGTCAGAGGCGACGCTGCGCCGGCGCCTCGACGCCGAGGGCAGCTCATATCGCGCCATCCTTGACGACTTGCGGCGCGACATGGCGATCGGCCTGCTGGCCGACAGCCAGGCCAGCCTGGCCGACATCGCGGCCGTGCTCGGCTTCTCCGAGGCCAGCGCCTTCCACCGCGCGTTCAGGAAATGGACCGGCTCGCGCCCGGGCGAGTACCGTCGTCCTCAGTCCGGCCGGAAGTGATAGGACACCAGCGACTCGGTGTCGCTGTCGACCAGCAAGGACTTGCCGGCCGGAGGAAAGGCGCGCTGCACGCAGTCCGAGCGCGGACAGACCCGGCAGCCGGGGCCGATCGGCACCACTTCTGAAGGGCGCTGCAGGTCGAGTCCGTCGGCGTAGACCAGCTCGCGTGCATGGGCCAGCTCGCAGCCCAGTCCGACCGCGAACAGCTTGCGCCGCTTGCGAAAGCCGCCGTTGCCGCGCTCGATCGTGCGGGCGATGCCGAAGAACTGCGTGCCGTCCGCCATCTCGGCGACCTGCGTCAGGATGCGTCCGGGCTGGGCGAAAGCCTCGTGCACATGCCAGAGCGGACAGGCACCGCCATGGCGTGCGAAGTGGAAGGAGGTCGCGCTCTGGCGCTTGGAGATGTTGCCGGCCTGGTCCAGGCGCAGGAAGTAGAACGGCACGCCACGGGCATTCGGCCGCTGCAGCGTCGAGAGCCGGTGGCAGACGGTCTCGAAGCTGACGTGGAAGCGCAGCTGCAGCAGTTCGATGTCATAGCGCAGTTGCCGCGCGGCTTGCAGGAACTCGCCATAGGGCAGGATGACCGCGCCGGCGAAATAGTGCGCGAGTCCCTGGCGCGCCAGCGCCTGCGTCGCCGCATCGGTGAAGCCGCCCTCGACGATCTCGGCCTCGATCGCGTCGCCATGCGCGAGCAGTGCGTACTGCGTCGCGAGCTGGAACGCCTGCTGCGCGTCGTTGAGCCCGTCGGGCAGCGTGAGCCGGCGTCGCGCCGGGTCGTAATGGCGCAGCAGACCCGCCTGGTTCGGCGCCGGCACGATTTCGACCCGGAGCTTGTTGCGCAACAGGCCGGCGATAGCGGCGGCCCTGATGCCCGGTGTCAGTTCCAGGCCGCAGGCAAACTGCTCGGCCAGTCGGTCGAGCTCGTCGAGGTAGTTGTTGCGCTGGTTCAGGTAGTCACGCACTTCCTCGTGCGGCGGGACATAGGTCAGCGCTTCGCCCGGCCTGCCGGTCGCGGAGCCGAGTTCGCCGTAGTAGCGGTCTATCGTCTGCGCGTGTTCCTCCTGCAGGCGGTGATGGCGCTGGTAGAGCTTGAGAAAGCTCTCGACCAGCTCGGGGGCCTGGTCGACCATGCGGGTCAGCGCTGTGGTCGGCAGCCGGTCGGTGCGCAGCGTGCGGTCGTGCAGCGCAGCGTCGAGCTCGGTCAGCAGGCGCTTGTCCTGATCCTCGGAGAACTGGCCGATGTCGCCGCCGAAGGTCTCGGCCAGCTTCAGCAGCACGCCGGCGGTGACCGGGCGCTGGTTGTTCTCGATCTGGCTGACGTAGCTCAGCGAGACCGACAGCCGCTGCGCCAGCGTCGCCTGGTTCCAGCCCTGCTGCTCGCGCAGGCGGCGCACCCGTGGTCCGACGAAGAGTTTGCGGCTGGTACTCATTTCACAATATTCACAAAAACATCGAACTTGCGTGAAAGAACTTCACAGGAATTCACTATTACAAGTGCATTCTAGATCTTTTTGTGTAGTCTGTGGATATAGTGATTGTGAAGAATCAATCGACACAAACCGTGCAACAGACCCAGGAGATAGTTATGACGGCCAGCATTCCCAATATTCCGCTGCTGATCGGCGGCAAGTTTGTCCAGTCCGACACCACGCAGTGGCGTGACGTGGTCAATCCGGCGACCCAGCAGGTCCTGGCCCGTGTTCCCCTGGCGACTGCCGACGAGCTCGCGCAAGCCGTTGCCGCCGCCAAGCAGGCCTTTCCGGCCTGGCGCAAGACGCCGATTGGTACCCGAGCCCGCATCTTCCTGAAATATCAGCAGCTGATCCGCGACAACATCAAGTCGCTCGCCGCCCTGCTGACCGCCGAGCAGGGCAAGACCCTGGCCGATGCCGAGGGCGATGTCTTCCGCGGTCTGGAGGTCGTCGAGCATGCGGCTGGCATTGGCAACCTGCAGCTCGGCGAGCTCGCCAACAACGTCGCCAATGGCGTCGATACCTATACGTTGCTGCAGCCGCTCGGCGTCTGCGCCGGCATCACGCCGTTCAACTTCCCGGCCATGATCCCGCTCTGGATGTTCCCGATGGCGATCGCCTGCGGCAACACCTTCGTGCTCAAGCCGTCCGAGCAGGACCCGATGGTGACGATGCGCCTGGTCGAGCTCGCCCTCGAGGCCGGCATTCCCAATGGGGTGCTCAACGTCGTGCATGGCGCGGCGGAGGTGGTCGATGCGATCTGCGACCATCCCGACATCAAGGCGGTGTCCTTCGTCGGCTCGACACGCGTCGGCACCCATGTCTACAACCGCGCCAGCCTCAACGGCAAGCGCGTCCAGTGCATGATGGGGGCCAAGAACCACGCCATCGTGCTGCCCGATGCCAACCGGGAGCAGACGCTCAACGCGATCGCGGGCGCTGCCTTCGGCGCTGCCGGCCAGCGCTGCATGGCGCTGTCGGTCGTGCTGCTGGTCGGCGAGGCGCAGCAATGGATTCCCGAGCTGGTCGCCAAGGCCCGGACGCTCAAGGTCAGCTCGGGCACCGAGCCGCGCACCGACGTCGGTCCGGTGATCTCCTGCGCTGCGCGCGAGCGCATCGACGGACTGATCGAGCGCGGCGTCGCCGACGGCGCGACGCTCGAGCTCGACGGCCGCCAGCCGACCGTGCCGGGCTACGAGCAGGGCAACTTCATCGGCCCGACCATCTTCTCGGGCGTCAGGCCCGGCATGGCGATCTACGACCAGGAAGTCTTCGGCCCGGTGCTGGCGCTGGTCACGGCCCGGGACATCGACGAGGCGATCGAGTTCATCAACGCCAACCCCAACGGCAACGGTACCGCGATCTTCACCCAGAGCGGCTCGGCGGCACGCCGTTTCCAGGAGGACATCGACGTTGGTCAGGTCGGCATCAACGTGCCGATCCCGGTGCCGGTCCCGATGTTCTCGTTCACGGGCTCGCGTGCCTCCAAGCTCGGCGACCTCGGTCCCTATGGCAAGCAGGTCGTGATGTTCTACACCCAGACCAAGACCGTGACCGCGCGCTGGTTCGACGACAGTACCTCGTCGCAAGGCGTCAACACCACCATCAGCCTCAAGTAACACCCTCCCGCAGCGGGCTCAGCGCTGGTTACGCTCGCCGCGCTTATCTGAAAGAGGTTTGTATGGACTTTGAACTTAGCGAGGAACAGCGCGCCTTCGTGCAGTCCGCGCGCGACTTCGCGCTGGCTGAACTGGCGCCGCATGCCGCGCACTGGGACGCCGAGGGCATCTTTCCCAAGGACACGATAGCGAAGTCGGGCGAGCTGGGATTTTGCGGCCTCTATGCTCCCGAGTGCGTGGGCGGGCTGGCCTTGCCACGGCTGGACGCGACGCTGGTGTTCGAGGAGATGGCGGCCGTCGATCCCTCGACCACCGCCTTCGTCACGATCCACAACATGGCGACCTGGATGCTCGGCAACTGGGGCAGCGCAGCGGTACGCGCGCAGTGGGGCGAGGCGCTGACCTCGGGCACCAAACTCGCCTCGTACTGCCTGACCGAGCCCGGTGCCGGATCCGATGCCGCGTCGCTCAAGACCCGCGCCCTGCACGACGGCGACGATTACCTGATCACGGGTTCCAAGGCCTTCATCTCGGGCGCCGGCAGCACCGACTTGCTGATCGTGATGGCGCGCACCGGCGAGCCCGGTTCCGGCGCGGCGGGCATCTCGGCCTTTGCCGTGCCGGCCGACGCGCCCGGCATCGCCTACGGCAAGAAGGAGGAGAAGATGGGCTGGAACAGCCAGCCCACCCGCACCATCAGCTTCGACCAGGTACGAGTGCCGGCACAGAATCTGCTCGGCCAGCAGGGTGACGGCTTCAAGATCGCGATGAAGGGGCTCGACGGCGGGCGCATCAACATCGCGACCTGCTCGATCGGCGCGGCGCAGGGCGCCTTGAACGCGGCCCAGCGCTACATGCACGATCGCCGCCAGTTCGGCCGCCCGCTGGCCGACTTCCAGGCGCTGCAGTTCAAGCTGGCCGACATGGCGACCGAGCTCGTTGCCGCACGCCAGATGGTGCGCTTGGCCGCCAGCAAGCTCGACGCCGGCCATGTCGATGCCAGCGTCTACTGCGCGATGGCCAAGCGCTTCGCGACCGACGTCGGTTTCGAGGTCTGCAACCAGGCGCTGCAGATCCACGGCGGCTACGGCTACATCCGCGAATACCCGCTCGAACGATTGCTGCGCGATGCGCGCGTGCACCAGATCCTCGAAGGAACGAACGAGATCATGCGCGTGATCGTCGCGCGTCGCATGCTGCAGGAAAACGCCACGGAGACCATCAGATGAACCAGCACCACTATACGGGCCTGCGGCTCGAAAAACGCGGCCATGCCGCCCTCGTCACGCTCGACAACCCGCCGGCGCACACCTGGACCGAGCAGAGCCTGGCCGCGCTCGAGCGGCTGGTGGCCGACCTCAACGCCGACCTCGACGTCTACGCGCTCGTGATCACGGGTGATGGACCCAAGTTCTTCAGCGCGGGTGCCGACCTCAAGCTGTTTGCAGCGGGCGACAAGGGCGTCGCGGCGACCATGGCGCGCCGCTTCGGCACGGCCTTCGAGGCGCTGTCGGCATTCCGGGGCGTCAGCATCGCGGCGATCAACGGCTACGCGATGGGCGGCGGCCTTGAATGTGCGCTGGCCTGCGACCTGCGCGTCGCCGAGGAGCATGCGGTCATGGCGCTGCCCGAGGCCGCAGTCGGCCTGCTGCCCTGCGCGGGTGGCACGCAGTGGCTGAGCTGGACCGTCGGCGAGCCCTGGGCCAAACGCATGATCCTGCTCGGCGAGCGGATTGACGCCGCCAAGGGCCAGCAGATTGGCCTGATCGACGAGGTCGTTTCGCGCGGACAGGCGCTGGGCCGCGCACTGGAGATGGCCGAGGCGGTCTGTCGCCAGAGTCCGAGCGCGGTGACCGCCTGCAAGCGGCTGATCCAGGGCGCGCGCAGCGGCCATCCGCAGCAGGCACTGGTCGGCGAGCGCGAGGCCTTCGTCACCCTGTTCGACACCCAGGACCAGCGCGAGGGGGTCAACGCCTTCCTCGAGAAGCGTGCCCCGCAGTGGCGCAACGCCTGAAGGGAACGACATGGACGCTCCCGTACTGTTCCGCCGACTCGAGACAGCGTCCGGCCTGGCCTTTGGCCGCGCGACGCTGAATCAGCCCGCCAGCCTCAACGCGCTCTCGCTCGAGATGATCGACCTGCTGTTGCCGCAGCTCGCGGCCTGGGCGGCCGACGACCGCATCGCCGGTGTCATTCTCGACTCGTGCAGCGAAAAGGCCTTCTGCGCCGGCGGCGACGTGGTCGACCTGTATCGCTCGATCCGCGCCACGCCGGCGGGTCAGGTGCCCGAACGTGCCGCTGCCTTCTTCGAGCGCGAATACCGGCTCGACCACCTGATCCACTGCTATCCCAAGCCGCTGCTGGCCTGGGGCCACGGCATCGTGATGGGCGGCGGCATCGGGCTGCTCGCGGGCGCCTCGCATCGCGTCGTCACCGCGAAGACCCGCTTCGCGATGCCCGAGATCACGATCGGCCTCTACCCCGACGTCGGCGGCAGCTGGTTCCTGCAGCGCATGCCGGGTCGCGCCGGGCTGTTCCTGGCGCTGACCGGCGCGCCGCTCAACGCCAGCGATGCGCTGTTCGCCGGCCTGGCCGACTTCGCGCTGCCGGTGGATGGATTGAATGCCTTGCTCGATGACATCGTTGCGGCTGGCTGGCAGGGTGAGCATCAGGCCGATGCCGCCCGGCTCGACCACCTGCTGCTGCGCCACGCGACGCAGGACCTGCCGGCCTCGCCGCTGCGCGAACAGCTGCCGCGCATCAACGAGCTGATCGGACGCGACCCGCTGCAGCAGATCGCGCCGCGCCTGACCGCGCTCGCCTCCGACCCCGATCCCTGGCTGGCGCAGGCCGGGGCGAACTTCGCCAAGGGCTCGCCGACCTCGGCCGCGCTTGCGTTCGAGCTGCAGCACGCCACGCGCCATGCCTCGCTGGCCGAGGTGTTCCGGCTCGAATACCAGGCCTCGGTCGGCTGCTGCCTGCAGCACGACTTCGCCGAGGGCGTGCGCGCGCTGCTGGTCGACAAGGACAGGAAGCCGGTCTGGCAGCCCGCCACGCTGGCCGAGGTCACGCCCGAGCTGATCGAGGCGCATCTCGCGCCGCGTTTCGCGGGACTGCATCCGCTCGCCGATCTCACGTGAACCCCCCAATACAGCAACAGGAGACAAGAATGAGCAACGGACATATCGCCTTCATCGGACTCGGCAACATGGGCGGCCCGATGGCGGTCAACCTGGCGAAGGCCGGCCACGTGGTCAAGGCCTTCGACCTCAGCGCTGCGGCCTGCCTGGTCGTACGCGACCAGGGCATCGAGGTGGCCGCATCGGTGGCCGAGGCGGTCGAGGGCGCCGGCACCGTGATCTCGATGCTGCCCGCGAGCAGGCATGTCGAGTCGCTCTACCTCGGCGACGCCGGTGTGCTCGCGCAGCTCGGCGCTGGCGCACTCGTGATCGACTGCAGCACGATCGCGCCGGCCTCGGCGCAGAAGGTCGCGCAGGCGGCGCGCGACCATGGGATCGAGATGATCGACGCGCCGGTTTCTGGCGGCACTGCGGGTGCCGCGGCCGGCACACTGACCTTCATCGTCGGCGGTCCGGCCGAATCGCTCGAACTCGCGCGCCCCGCGCTGCAGGCCATGGGCAGGAACATCTTCCACATGGGCGATGCGGGCGCCGGCCAGGTCGCCAAGCTCTGCAACAACATGGCGCTCGCGGTCATCATGGGCGTGACGGCCGAGGCGATCGCGCTCGGCAGCGCGCACGGACTCGACCCCAAGGTGCTGTCGCAGATGATGGCGGTCAGCACCGGTCGCAGCTGGGCGACCGAGATCTGCAACCCCTGGCCGGACGTGCTCGAAAACGCACCGGCTTCGCGCGGCTACAGCGGCGGCTTCGGCAACGACCTGATGCTGAAGGACCTGGGACTGGCGGTCGAGGCCGCGATCGGCTCGGGTGCGACGATCCCGCTCGGCGAGCTCGCGCGCAACCTGTACGCGATGAACCGCAACCAGGGCCGGGGCGGGCTGGACTTCTCGAGCGTCGTCAAGCTGTTCCTGAAGCAGGATTGAAGGCGTGGCAGCCGCCTCGATCGCCTGGTTGCCGCTGGATCACTTGTAGCTGCGCGCGTCCTCGATCACCTTGCCGTCGTTGGGCAGGCTGCCCGATTCGCACAGCAAGATTTCGCCGCGCAGCTTGGTGACGTCGCGCAGCGCCTGCCCGATCCGGCCGGCCAGGTCCGCGTGGCCGGCCTGTGCTGCACTGACCTCGACCCGAAGCTCCATCTGGTCACTTGCCATCTCGCCGCTGACGACCAGCCGCGCCCGGCCCACCTCGGGAAAGCGTCTGGCGACCTCGGCGATCTGGCCCGGGTGCACGAACATGCCGCGCACCTTGGTGGTCTGGTCGGCACGGCCTAGCCAGCCCCGGATCCGCGAGTTGGTCCGGCCGGTCGGGCAGGTTCCCGGCAGCACGGCCGACAGGTCGCCGGTGCCGAAGCGGATCAGCGGGTAGTCGGGGTTGAGCACCGTCACCACGACCTCACCGACTTCGCCGTCGGGCACCGGGTCTCCGGTGCCGGGGCGCACGATTTCCAGGATCACGCCCTCGTCGACGATCAACCCCGCGCGGGCCTCGGTCTCGTAGGCGATCAGGCCGCAGTCAGCGGTCGCGTAGCACTGGTAGCCGGCGATGCCGCGCTCGGCCAGCCAGTCGCGCAGCGAAGGCGTGAAGGCCTCGCCCGAGACCAGCGCCTTGTTGATCGACAGCTTGCGGCCGGCTTCGGCCGCCTTCTCGGTCAGGATCTTGAGGAAGCTCGGCGTGCCGGAGTAGGCCGTTGGCCTCAGGTCGGCGATCGCGTCGAGCTGCTGTTCGGTGTTGCCGACGCCGCCCGGGATCACGGTGCAGCCGAGTGCCTGCGCGCCGCTCTCCATGATCCAGGCGCCAGGCGTCAGGTGGTAGCTGAAGCAGTTGTGCACCAGCTCGCCGGCCTCGAAGCCGGCTGCCGCCATGGCGCGCGCGACGCGCCAGTAGTCGCTGGCCTGTCCTTCGGGCTCGTAGATCGGGCCGGGCGATTGGTAGACGCGGCGCGCGCCGCTGCCGCGCAGCAGACCGCGCCAGCCGATGGTCGCAAAGCCGCCGAAGGGGTCGCCGCCGGCGGCGCGTGCGGCCTGCTGGCGTTCCAGCAGCTCGTGCTTGCGCGTGACCGGCAGCTGCAACAGCGAGGCACGCGAGGTGATCGAAGCGGCATCAATGCCGGCCAGGATTTCAGCCATTGCGGGGCTCATGCGCTGGGCCTGCGCGACATGGTCCGGCAAGGCAGCGAACAGCGCGCCCTCGCGCTCGGCTGGTGGACGGGTTTCCAGTGCGTCGTAGAAGGGCATTGTATTGCTCTCGAATAGTCTGGGAATGGGGAGGGTGGGGCGGTGGCCAGGCATCAGGCCAGCCAGCGCTTGCGGCGCTTGTAGCTCTTGACATCCTTGAAGCTCTTGCGTTCGCCGCCACCTACGCCGAGGTAGAACTCCTTGACGTCCTCGTTGTTGCGCAGGCTCGCTGCGGCACCGTCCATCATGATGCGGCCCGATTCCATGATGTAGCCGTAGTCGGCGTACTTGAGCGCCATGTTGGTGTTCTGCTCGGCGATCAGGAAGGTGACCCTTTCCTTCTGATTGAGGTCGCGCACGATCTCGAACACCTCCTCGACGACCTGCGGCGCCAGGCCCATCGAGGGCTCGTCGAGCAGCACGACGCTCGGGTTGCTCATCAGCGCGCGTCCGATCGCGCACATCTGCTGCTCACCGCCCGAGGTATAGGCCGCCTGGCTGGTGCGACGTGTCTTGAGACGCGGGAAATAGTTGTAGACCTTCTCGAGGTTGGCCGCGACCTCGGCCTTGTTCGTACGGGTGTAGCTGCCGGTCAGCAGGTTTTCCTCGATCGTCAGGTGGGCGAAGCAGTGGCGGCCCTCCATGACCTGCACCACGCCGCGCTGGACCAAGTCTGCGGGCATCAGGTGTTCGATTCGTTCACCACGTAGTTCTACGCTTCCTTTGGTGACCTCGCCCCGCTCGGCTTTCAGCAGGTTTGATATGGCGCGCAACGTGGTCGTTTTGCCCGCACCGTTCCCGCCCAGAATGGCCGCAATCTGGCCCTCCGCGACGGTCAGCGAGACGCCCTTGAGCACCAGGATCACATGGTTGTAGATGACCTCGATGCCGTTGACTTTGATGACGGTGTTGGGATTGCTCATGGAAAAACCTTGCTTTCTCGCCGGACTGGCAGTCGCCAGTCCGGTCACTGGCTCAACAGATCAGGACTGGCAGTCCGCCGGGGTGCGCGGGGTCAGCTTCTTCTCGGCGGCATAGCGGGCGGCAGCGGACTTGACCATTGGCTTGATGATCATTTCGTCAGCCTGGTACCAGTCGGATGCCCAGACGAATTTGCTGCCATCCCAGCTGTGGATGCGGGTCCAGGCCGATCCCATGTGGTCCTGGCAGCTGGTCGAGAGCGGTCGCAGCACGTCCTTGAAGCCGAGCGCGTCGAGCTTGGCTTGCGTCAGGTTCAGGTTCTCCAGACCCCAGCGCACCTGTTCGCCATTCATGACCTTGCCCTTGCCGAAGCGTTCCTGCGCGGCGCGCACACCCTCCACGGCGTAGAACGCGGACTGCACACCCCGCATGTAGAGCACGTCGCCGACCTCTTCCTTCGACCCGGTGCCCAGTGCCTTGCCGTGCAGCTTGTCGAGGATTTCCTTCACGATGGCAGACTGCTTCTCGGCGCCATGCTGGAGCATGACCGCGTTGTAGCCCTTGGCGCTCGCTCCGACGTCCTTGACATCGGGTTCGGCACCGGCCCACCAGACGCCGTACATCTTTTCGCGCGGGTAGCCGGTCGCCTGGGCTTCCTTCAAGGCGGTCGAGTTCATCACGCCCCAGCCCCACAGCATCACATAGTCTGGCCTGGACTGACGGATTTGCAGCCAGGTCGCCTTCTGCTCTACGCCAGGGGCCGTCACCGGCAGCATCTGCAGCTCGAAGTCGTGCATCTTGGCGCGCTCCTGGGCCAGCGGGATCGCTTCCTTGCCGAACGGGCTGTCGTGGTAGACCAGAGCGATCTTCTTGCCCTTGAGCTTGTCGAGTCCGCCTTCCTTCTTGGCGATATGCTGGATGATGGTGTCGGCAGCCACCCAGTAGGTGCCGGCCAGCGGGAAGTTCCACTTGAACACGCTGCCGTCCTGCGATTCGCTGCGGCCATAGCCGGCGGTGATCAGCGGGATCTTGTCGACCGGGGCCTTCTCGGTCAGGGCGAAGGTGATGCCGGTCGACAGCGGCTGGAACACTGTGGCGCCCTTGCCCTTGAGACGCTCGTAGCACTCGACGCCGCGGTCGGTCGCGTAGCCGGTCTCGCATTCCTCGAAAGTGACCTTGACTCCGTTGATGCCGCCGCGCTGGTTGACCAGCTTGAGGTAGTCGACATAGCCGTTGGCCCATGGCACGCCGTTGGGGGCGTAGGCACCGGTGCGGTAGACCAGCACGGGAAAGAACTGCTCCTTGGCCTGAGCCTGGGCGTTGCCCAGCAAGGCGCCCGAAAGGGTGGCGGCGGTGGCTGCTGCGATGGCAAGGTGGCGAAGCTTCATGGTTTGTCTCCTAGTGGTGAAAGCAACGGGAACGGGTGTGGGGCGGATCAGTGCGGGAACGGCCAGATGCGCAGCTTCTGCTTGGCGATGCTCCAGAGCTTGGCCAGGCCGTGCGGCTCGACGATCAGGAACCATACGATCAGCGCGCCAAAGATCATGACTTCGGTGTGCGACAGCGCGGCAGTCGAGACCGACACGCCGACCAGGCCGCCAGCCCAGGGCAGCAGCTGGTTGAGCAGGATCGGCAGCAGCACGATGAAGGCGGCGCCGAAGAAGCTGCCCATGATCGAGCCCATGCCGCCGATGATCACCATGAACAGCAGCTGGAAGGATCGGTCGATGCTGAAGGCGGCCGGCTCCCAGGCACCCAGGTGAACGAAACCCCACAGACCACCGGCGACGCCGACGATGAAGGAGCTGACCGCGAACGCGCTGAGCTTGGCGTACATCGGGCGGATGCCGATCACGGCGGCGGCCACGTCCATGTCGCGGATGGCCATCCACTCACGGCCGATCGCGCCGCGCACCAGGTTCTTGGCCAGCAGGCCGAAGGTGACCAGGAAGGCCAGGCAGAACAGGTACTTGGCGACCGGGGTGTCGATCGACCAGCCTAGTACGCTGAGGTTGGAGACCGAGACCGAGCCCGACGGGTTGTTGTTGGTGAACCAGCCCACGCGCAGGAAGGTCCAGTCGCAGAAGAACTGTGCGGCCAGCGTCGCTACAGCCAGGTACAGGCCCTTGACGCGCAGGCTCGGGATGCCGAACGCCATCCCGACCAGCGTGGCGAAGAAGCCGCCTGACAGCAAGGCAAGGATCAGCGGCATGCCTTCGATGCGGACATAGCTGTTGTAGGCCATGTAGGCACCGACCGCCATGAAGGCGCCCGAACCGAGCGAGATCTGGCCGCAGTAGCCGACCAGGATGTTCACGCCCAGCGCCGCCAGCGACAGGATCAGGAACGGGATCAGGATGGCGCGGAACTGGTATTCGTCGGCCAGCAGCGGCACGGCGATCGCGGCGAAGGCGACCAGCGCGATGATGGCCCAGCGGTCCTGGGAGATCGTGAAGATTTGCTGGTCGGCACGGTATGAGGTCTTGAACTGACCGTTTTCGCGGTAGAGCATGGGGGTCTCCGGATTCTTGTGTGAGGGTCAGACGCGGTCGATGATCTTTTCGCCGAACAGCCCTTGCGGACGGAACAGCAGAAAGCCCAGCGCCAGCACGTAGGCGAACCAGATTTCGATACCGCCGCCAACGAAGGGGCCGAGGTAGACCTCGGAGAGCTTCTCGCCCACGCCGATGATCAGGCCGCCGATGATGGCGCCCGGTACCGAGGTCAGGCCGCCCAGGATCACCACCGGCAAAGCGCGCAGGGCCACCGTGGTCAGCGAGAACTGCACGCCAAGCTTG
>ERZ1034361.738-NODE-738-length-19709-cov-5.853046_pt1 | contig 19709 bp, 23 predicted proteins | sample MGYA00520617_ERZ1034361 | MGnify/ENA primary metagenome ERZ1034361 (study PRJEB33736, sample SAMEA104284507) | Azolla filiculoides | biome: Urban; feature: Water surface; material: Ditch water | place: Netherlands | collected 2015-10-28 | depth 0-0.1 m ...
AGTGTCATTCTCAACTACAACATTCATGGCATCAGTTTTCGTGGGTTTCAGTGACATCCTGAAATTGGTTTTGTACTTTTAATCGGCCTCTGCCTCGGGCCAAAGGTCAGGGAAGTAAAAGCGAAGTGCTGCGCGGGGGATGGCGAAGCGCAGCGCGCCGTAAGCTGAATCGGTTGCCAGGTAGCCTTTCTTCAACAGCGATGAGATCAAGTCCGTTGCAACGCGCTCACCGAGGCCGGTCATTTGCTTGAAGGCTGCTCGTCCAAGCTCGGAATTGGTGCTGAAAAGGTAATGCAACGGAAGAACAGCCTCTTTGCGCAAGCCTGTTTTCTTTGACTCCTCGAAAATCAATGCTGCATGAATGCGCTCGCGCATTGAGCCCACATCGAGCAATTTGCTCATGAAGCGCACCTGGTCAATGCAGGTGTCGAGGGTGTAGTTGATCCAGTCGATCAGGCCTGCTTCAGTGAGGTTTCCTCGGCCATCCAGATCGCCATGGCGGTGTTCGTCAGCGGCTCTCAGCATGCCCCTGTATTTCTCCCCGGTGCGTGCAAATCCCCGAAGAGGTGACCACAGCCCATTGGTGAGCCCTTGGGCATGCAATGCCAGATGGGTGTGCAGTCGTGCGACACGACCATTTCCGTCCAGGAAAGGGTGTACCCAAGCCAGCCGGTGGTGTGCTGCAGCAAGAGCCACCACTGAGGCTTCGCCTCGTCTGCTTCTGCCATACACATCTTCCCATCGGCCCAAGAAAGCTGGCAGTGCCGTTGGGGTCGGTGCTTCATGGATGCCCACTGCAACTCCACGGGTGCGGACTTGGCCTGGTGTGAGCAGTGATCTGTCTGCCAGTGTCAGGTCTTCTGCGGTGAGTTCGCCAAACAATTGGAGGTGCAGCCATTCCAGTGCTTGCGTGGAGTAAAGCCATGGAACCACGGTTTCGCCCGCGTCCAATTTCGCTTGAATCAGGCGCTCACACGCGATTTCCGTCTGGATGTGGGACACCGCCAGCCTCTGCCGCCTCGCCACATCCGACTCTTTGGAGAAGTCCCTGAGCAGGGCACGTTCAATGTCGGAAGGGCGCGTGTGCTCGCCCTCAATCCGGTTGGTGTAGTACGAATTCATGCTGCGCAGCAGTTCGCGCAACTGAACGGCGGCCCCAGGCGCGGCCGAAGCGCCAAGGCTTGCAGCCTCTCGAATGAGGTCACTTGCCTTCTCCAACAAGGCACCCATGAGGCGATCTTGCGGAAGCAATGGCTCAAACTGATGCGGTGCATCGTATTGCTGGATGATTTGCGACTTCATTTGCGAGATTGTATGCGAGATAATTTCAATCATAAATGTCTTCTGAATTCCAGAATAAATGCGAGACTTATTTCATGAATAAGGGCAGATTCCATCCCGAGGGATACAAGTTGTACGAATCGACTCCAGGAACACGGTGCTCTCTGGATCGCGCAAAGAGGCAAAGACTGAAGGCGTGTCACTCAATTCCTTGGTGCTGGCATTGTTTGCAGAGGGATTAGGGCGACGCAGCGCCACACTTCAAACACCATGATCGACGGGGTACCATGTGGACTTAAGAAATGTCGTCATTCTGGTGTCACGATTGGGTGTCACGAATTTGACAGCGCAAAACACCGCTGCGTTCAGTAAGTCATTGATTTTGAATGGGTTTTTACAGTGGGGTTCGAGCCCCATCAGCGACCCCAAAGATTCTCCTTAGAAATCAACAAGTTAGCCTCAGACTTTCATTCTGGGTCTTTTTTGTTTGTGCTTCGGTTTGATCATTTACAGATCGCGTCGCGTGGTTCTTTACGAATAGGCGTTGTTGTGCGTCTCGCTTTCCTTAACTGTCGGCGGTCCGCAGATCCACCCATCGCCGCGCCTCCTCTAACGTGGAAAACAGCGCAGACGCTTCCGGTCGGGCACGCAGCGGCAGTTCCCGATTGAACGCATCAACGATTGCGGGGAGCTTCGCTACGACCACCCTCAGCAGGTCGGGTTGCGACAAATCGAACCAGAAATCAAGATCGTTTAGGTACGCCACATGGACCTCATTCACGCGAATCTCCGTTACGTCCAGAAAGTCTGCGATCCGATAGCGCGCATCGGAACTAACTGGCGAGTGCAGCGCGTTGGTTAGGGTCACAAAGTCCTCGCGCGTAATGACCCCGGTGAACTTGGCGTACAGCCCAGCGGCCTCGTAGGTGATCTTGCAGGACATCAGTTCGACACGTTGATTATTGGATGTGAAGAAATGATCGCAGAAATCATGCCCCCGATGTTCAAATTGCTGCAGTCCCGTGCTGACTTATCTGGCCTAGCGGGGCGAACTCCGTTGTGATGTTTGCAAAGCGATCGCCTCCAGACGCAGGCGTGTGGCTTCATCCAATGCCCGCCCACGCCATGGAATTAGGCCCGGAACGATCCTGGCGTATTCCGAATACGCGCTCGGGTGGTGGGCCAGAATGCGGCCTTCTTCCTTGCGGCTTCCAACAATCAGGTACCCGGTGATGCAAATGGCCGAGATGAACCAGGTGTCTGTCATGGGTTGTATCCAGACAAATACGAGCATCAAGAAATACCAGGGGTGTCGCACCCAGCAATGCCACGGGCTGAAGGTCAGGGGCCAAGTCTCGACCTTCAAGCCCAGGAAGCCGGTGATGGAGTAGAACTTCAGCGTGTGCAGGAATGCCAATCCCACGAATGCACAGACAAGCAGCCTTATCGGCTGTAACCAGCCCGGCTCTTGCCATAAGGGAATTGCCGGGTAAGCAGCCAAGATGACTAAGGGTACTGCTGTCATCACGACTGCAATCAGGTTGTACGCCAGTCGGCTCCATCGTCGGAATACTCCGTGCAACCGGTTACCAGCCAGAAAGCTGTGGCCAAGGCCAAAGAGAAGCCAACTTGCCAGCAGCAGTATGTGGTGTGCGGTAAACATGGGAGTGCATGCTAGCGCAGACCGGTTTGCGCAGTGCGTCCATCTTTCAATGACAGCACTTCGGTACGCATACCGGTGGGTCGGCTGGTATTTACCCTTATGTAATTTGTAGGGTCAACAAAAGCAATTACACACAGTCCTTTAGGCCGCCGGGCACGCAAACTTCTTTCAACAACAGAAGGAGGAAAGCGATGCAGGCAACCAACCATTTCACTAACGTGTCCCAACTGCAGAAGATCTGGGCACTGCGGGCCGCCGGGGCCGTTGGGGCGGCCGCCTTGCTGGTGATTGCTGCGCCGTTTGTGTGGACCGCAGTGGCCACTGGCATGGGACTGGCCGCATTGGGTGCCATGGGCGCGGCGGGTGTGGTGGTGTTTCAAAGCATACCGCTGGGCATGCAGAAACTGGAAAACCACCTGCTGTTGCTGCGCAAGGCGGAGGCGCGGCGCAACCCGATTGAGCAACTGCAAAACGAGGTGCTGCGCCGCGCCGAGCGCCTGCGTGCTTTTCGCCAGGCGCTGGTCACGGTGGGCGGTCAGATTGAGTCCATCCACCAGATGATCGAAACCAGCCAGAGCAAGTTCACCGGCCCGGTGCTGGCGCGCCAGGAGCGGGCGCTGGCAAAGCTGCAGCAGTTTCACAACATCAATATTGGCCGCCTCAACCAGGCGCAGGCCGCGCTGCAGGAGTTCAAGAATACGGTGGAGCAAAAGCAGAGCGAGTGGCAGATTGCCCTGGCGATTGACGATGCCAACCGCGCGCTCGACCCCAATGCCGCCGACCACCTGATACAGGACCTGCTGGCTGACACCGCGCTGCGTACCGTACAGGACCGCTTTAACAACGTGTTTGCCGAGCTCGATGTGCAGATGAGCAGCATGGACAGCCCCACCCGCAGTCTGCTGCACCAGAGCGAGCGCGACCATCTGGGCGATTTGCAATTGGCATCTATCAACGTAGGAGGAAGCTTATGAAATTCTGGAGATTGCTTGCATGGGTCTGCACGGTTTGTTTTCTGTCGCTGATCTTTATCAGTTGGCTGGTGCATGACCGGCCGGTGCCGCCAACCCCGGAGCAACTGAAAGAGCCGCCATTGGCGCCCAAATTTTGATAACCCCATTCATCAAGGAGAACGCCATGAATGTAAGTAACAGCCTTTTTGCCCTCGCATCCATGGCCATCGCCGTGGCTGCCACGGTTTATGCACCCAGCGCCAGTGCGTTGGAAGAAACCACTTCGCCCAGCAATGCGCTGCGTATCGGCAGTGGCCCGGATGGCAAGCTTTACCAGTTGCTGGTACGCGATATGCAGGCCATGTGCGGCAATGAGGTGCCCATCATCAATGTGCCCACGATTGGCGGCATTCCCAACCTGATGGGCCTGTCGGCCAGTACGCTGGATCTGGGCATCGTGCAGCTCGACACGCTGACCGAAATCGGCAAGGACGGCGACGAGAACATCCAATCCTTGCAGGCGGTTATGCCCTTGCATACCAATCTGCTGCACGTATTGGCTCTGCGCGATGGGTCTCAGGTGGGTGAGCCGAAAAAGAACTTTTTAGGCTGGAAAGACGAGGACAGCCGGGAGATCCGGGTCGTGCGCAGGTTCACCGACCTCAAGGGGCTCAAAGTGGCGGTAGTGGGCTCCACCATGTTGCTTGGGCAAAAAATCAATGAGCAAAATCGCCTCGACATGAGCCTGCGCAAGGCCGAGTCTGACGACGAAGCCGTCAAACTGCTGCAGGCCAACAAGGTGCAGGCGATCTTCACCGACGGCGGCTGGCCGCTACCCACCATCTCGCGCCACAAGAGCGACAGCGGCCTGGTGCTGGTCGACTACGACATCATGCCGCAGGCACCGTTTGTGGTGGTGAAACGCAACTACCAGAACCTGGATGCCTTCAACACACGCTTTCTGGGTTCCCCCAATTTGCTGGTGACACGGCCGTTCAAGCCCGGTGGTGATATCGGCAAACGTGTGCTTGCCTTACAGAACTGCCTGCTCAAGCACCAGGTCGATTTGCAGGAAGGCCGCTACCAGGCTGCGTGGAAAGAAATCAAGTCACCCACCGACACCCTGGGCGTGGTGCGCTTCGGCAAAGCCAAGTAGTGCGCTTGCGATAATCAGGTCCGGGAGAAAAATACATGTCAAACAACCAGATCGTTGCCAAACGCAAGGCCCAGTTGCGCCTGCGCCTGCTGGTCATATTGCTGGCCAGTCTGCCCTTGCTGGTGGCGGTGATCTGGGTGGTTTGGATGGTGCGCGACCTGATTACGGAAATGCAGAAGAACCAGGTGGTCGCCGTCCAGTCGATCGTGCTGCAGGCCCGCAAAGACGAACTCAAGCACTTTGTGCAGGCCGGTAGCAAGGTCATGGCGCATTACTGCGCTCCGGAGAACGGTGCCATCAAACTGAGTCGCGAGGGCAAAGAGTTGCTGCGCCACATGGACTTTGGTGACCTGACCGACGACAACTACTTCTTTGTGTACACCATGGATGGCGTCAACGTGATGCACCCGCGCCTGCCGCAAATTGAGGGCAAGAGTCTGTGGGACTTTAAGGACGCTTCGGGCAACTTCATCATCCAGACCCTGCTGACGCACGCCCGATCCGGCGATCACTTTGTGGACTATGTTTGGCATCGCCCATCTACCGGTCAAATTGAAGACAAGCTGGGTTATGTGGAATACGTGCCGGAGTGCGATTTGATGATTGGCACCGGGCTTTATCTGGATTACATGAAGGAAGTCAAAACCTTCATTGAGAAGCAGACCGACCAGACCATTCAGCGCACCCGCGACCGCATTGTGCTGATTGCGCTGGCCTCACTGTTCGTGGTGGCCGCGGGCGGGTTGACTCTGAATATTCACGAGCAACGCGTTGCCAACCAGAAATTGCGGCGCATGGCGCAGCAGGTGGTGGAGTCGCAAGAGGCCGAACGCACCCGCGTGGCGCGTGATCTGCATGACGGTGTAAGCCAATGGCTGGCCGCTACCAAATTCACCTTTGAGACGGCACGCCTGCAACTGCAAAAAGGCCACGCCGAGAAGTCGGGCCAAACACTGGCCAGCGGTGTGGAAAAGTTGCAGGAAGTGATGCGCTATGTGCGGGAAATTTCGCACCAGTTGCGCTCGGCCATGCTCGATGACGCAGGCCTTGGGCCCACCATTGAGCAGGAGGGGCGGGAGTTTGGCGAGCGCACCGGCATCGATGTGCAGGTTCGCATTGGCAATATTCCGGCGCTGCAAAAAGATGTTGAAAGCGACTTGTACCGAACCTTTCAGGAAGCCACCCGCAATATTGAAAAGCACGCTGGAGCCAGTCACGTCGACGTCTCCATCGACACCGACAAAGCAGGCTTGTGGATGCGCATTACCGACAATGGCACAGGTGCGCCGCATGCAACCGGGCGGTTAAAGAATGGCATTGGCCTGCTCAATATGCGCGAGCGTATTGAACGGCACGAGGGGGAGTTTGAATTCCACTCGGAGCCTGGCGTCACCCGCATCACCGCCTTCATACCGCATAAATATCTCTAAGGATTTGTCCCATGACCCCAGCCGAATCCCTACCTAAACCCATGCCGGCCATTCGATTGCTGCTGGTGGACGTGCATGCTATTTCCCGGGAGAGCTCCCGTTTGCTGCTCGACACGATTGCAGGCTTTGAAGTGGTGGGTGAAACCGACGAGCACCACGAGGCCATGCACATGGTGTCTGAGTTGCAGCCGGATATTGTCATTGTCAGCATGCGGGTAAAGGGCTCAAACGGTCCTGATACAGCGCGCCTCATTCTCCAAATGCACCCGGAAGTGCAAGTGGTTTTCTGGACGCTGTTTGACGACCCCGAGTACGTGCGCTCTGCGCTATCGGCAGGAGCGCACGCTTATGTGCTCAAGCAAGACCCATCCGAAGAAATTGAAATTGCTATCGACAAGGTGCTCAAAGGGCAGACCTACCTTTCACCCAGTTTGAAACAGCTGCATTGAAGCGGACCGCAAGGAGGAGACAGCTATGAATCAAAAAATCAAAATTCTGGTCATCGATGACCACCCGGTGGTGCGCCAGGGCGTGGTGGCCATGATCCGCGAATATGGCGAAAAATTTCACATCGTCGGAGAGGCGGTCAATCCGCAGGAGGGGCTTTCCAAGGTCCAAGCACTGCAGCCCGATGTGGTTGTAACGGACCTGATGTTCAGCGGAAGCGTGCAAAACGGCATCGACATCGTGAAGGAGCTTGGCACCCAGTTGCCAAACGTGCGCTGCGTGGTCATTACGTCCAACATGCAGGGACACTATATGGTGGAGGCCTTTAAGGCCGGCGCCAAGTCTTTTCTTTACAAGGACTCGGATGGCAAAGAGTACATGCGAGCGATTGAGGCTGCCTTTGACGGTATGACCTATTTCCCGCCGGAACTATCGGTGGAGATGGAAAAGTGGAGCCGGCTGCCTAAGTTAACACCAGCACAGGTTCGGGTGCTGCCGTACGTGGCCAAGGGTATGGCTTCTAAGGCGATTGCCAAGGAACTTAACCATCTGGATGCCCCGAAGCAAATTGACTGCCGGACCATTGACCAGCACAAAAGCGCAATCAAACAGAAGTTTGAAATTGACAGCAGCGGCGCTCTGGTGAGCTTTGCGATCAAATACTGCGATGACAACGGGATTGATTACAAGGACCTGAAGCTACACACCAAGCGGTCCCTGCTGGGTTTTTAGCGAGGCCGCGCTGGCGGCCCGCCAAAAATCACGATTGCTTGGTCTTGCAGGTGTTGATACCCAGAATTGAGTATGGGGGGCACCAGCCGATAGCACCGGTTGCCAACGGAACGATGCCCAGCCAGCCCCAAACACCGATGTTGCCGGTCAGGGTCAAACCGATCAGCGCCAGGCCCAACACGATGCGAATGATGCGGTCGATACCACCTACGTTTGTTTTCATACCTATCTCCAATAAAAGTTGCTCAATGTCTGCATTGAAACACAGGCATGGCCCAAGGTATGCGACTTAAGTCACAGACCTAAGCCCCACTGATGAGCGGGACCGTGAAATGGAAAGCGCTGCCGCGCCCAGGGTCGCTGATGGCCCATAGGCTTCCATCCATCGATTGCGCCAACTGACGGGAAATGGCCAGGCCCAGTCCCGCTCCGCCGTGGAGACGGGTAGTGGACTCATCCACCTGGGTGAATGGTTGAAATATGTAGTCCAACTGTTCTTTGGCAATGCCGATTCCGGTGTCTGCCACCACAAACTCCAGATATTGCTGCTGGTTTTGCAGCAGTTTGCTGGCGGTTACCGTGACACCGCCGGTCGCGGTGAACTTAAGCGCATTGCCAATCAGGCTGGCCAGTACCTGGCGAATGCGAACCGGGTCCGCCACCACCAGTTGCGGCAAGTCAGGAGCCAAGGTCCACTCCAGTTGCAGTGCTTTCTTCTGAGCCTCCGCCCGAAACACTTCGGTGGACTGCATCAGCAATTCGCGCAATACAAAGCTGGCGGCGACGATTTCAATCTTGCCTTCGTCCAGTTTGGAGAAGTCCAGAATGTCGTTGATGATCGTCAGCAGGCCACGCCCCGATGAACTGGCCAGGCTCACATAAGACCGCTGCTCGGCATCCAGTTCGGTATCGGCAATCAGGTCGATCATGCCGAGCACACCGTTGAGCGGTGTACGCAATTCATGCCCCATGTTGGACAGAAACACGGAGCGCAACCGGGAGGCCTCCTCTGCCTTGTCGCGTGCAAGCAGGGCGCTATTGGCGGCCTCGCGCGATTCAATGGCTTCGTTCAATGCGTTCTTCAAGGCACGGTCAGGCAGTATGCGCAGGAACAGAAATGACCAGGTGGCAAACCACAGCGAAATAATGGTGATGCCGACCATGTTGCCAAAGACTTCAGCAATCGATCGGCTGACCTCAAAGCTGCCAATGCGGCCCTCAGGCCCCTCAATCGGGCTGCTCGCTGTGATCGGCCATGAACCCAGTGGGTCCTTCGACTCTGCCACAGTCGCCCCGTTGGCATCAACGATGCGTTGGGCTGCAGCGGTTTCCGGGGTGGCCCTTTGCGTGAGCAGATCGGTAAAGTTGTGGCCGTGCAGGCTGCCTGGTTGTGTCGATTGGCGAAGCACTTCGGCTACACGGTGCGCCCCTTGAATGGCTTCTTTTTCCGCTGCAAAACGCAACTCAGCACGCGACAGAGCAAAGTAGGCTGCGGTGGGTGCAACCGACGTCAGGATCGCCACCACGTATGCGGTTGCGGTCGTAATGCGTATCAGCCCTGCGCCACCAATTTTTTCAGCCAACACGGTTGAATCCCATTCTGTATATTGAGCTATCGGGCGACGCACGTCCGTGTGCGAGGTTGTACGCTACCCAATAGGCTGGACCATCATATCGTGCAAGCGTGGCGGCTTGAATAGGTAGACTCGAGCGTGTCATGCTCTAGAGTTGACATTTGTCAATGGAGTCCAGCGTTGCCTTTTGCTTTTGCCGGAGAAACTTTATGGGAAATGAAACGATTGATGCCGCCATTTTGGCCCACCGGGGTTGGGTTTCGCGTTTCAAGACCGCGTTTGATGGCATCAACACCGAGCACTTTGAATTGGACCGCACGGTGGACCACGGCGCATGCGACCTTGGGTGGTGGTTGCGCCAAGTTGATTCTGTTCATGTGCTGGGACGTGAGCCGCACGACCGCATCGTGGCCCTGCATGAACGGTTTCACCTAATTTGCGGTGTGCTGGCAGCCCAGTTGAATCACCGCCAGGGCGGCTTGCATTATCAGGAACCCCTGGCCGAACTGGACACGATTTCCAAAGCCATCGTGTCCATACTTTTGCAGGCCCGCGAATTGCAGGACTAGCGCCAGCCCTCAGGTGCCTGCCCAGGCGCGCAACACCTGCTTGCCCAACGCCATCATGTGAACTTGGTCGGGGCCATCGGCAATGCGGCACCAGCGTGCATAGTTAAAGGCTTCGGCCAAAAAGTAGTCTTCTGTCAGGCCGCCTGCGCCGTGCATCTGAATGGCCATGTCGATCACCTCAGAGCCCAGTTGCGGCACCATGATCTTGGCCATGCCTATGGCATCCATGGCCGCCTTGTTGCCCTCACGGTCCATCTTGTCGGCCGCACGCAGTGTCAGCAGACGGCACATTTCAACCTTGGATGCCATGAGCGCAATGCTCTCGCGCACCGAACCCTGCTCGCTGAGCTTCTTGCCAAACACCACACGGCTGTTGGCGCGCCGGCAGGCTAACTCCAGCGCGCGCTGTGCGGCGCCAATGACGCGCATGCAGTGGTGAATGCGCCCAGGCCCCAGGCGGCCCTGGGCAATCTCGAACCCGCGCCCTTCGCCCAGCAAAATGTTTTCTCTGGGCACGCGCACGTTGTCGAACACAATTTCTGCGTGGCCATGCGGTTCTTCCCAGTAGCCCAGGGTGCTCAGGGGACGCACGATGGAGATGCCCGGCGTGTCGCGCTCCACCAGAACTTGCGACTGCTGTAAATGCCGGCTGGGATTGTTGGGGTCCGTCTTGCCCATCACGATGAACACCTTGCAGGCATCCAGCATGGCACCGGTGGCAAACCACTTGCGGCCGTTGATGACATAGTGGTCGCCGTCGGCCCGGATGGACAGCTCCACATTGGTGGCATCACTGGAGGCCACATCAGGTTCGGTCATCAGGTAGGCCGAACGGATCTCGCCAGCCAGCAGGGGGGTGAGCCAGCGCTCCTGTTGCGCTGGTGTGCCATAGCGTGCAAAAACCTCCATGTTGCCGGTGTCCGGCGCGCTGCAGTTAAACACCTCGGCCGCCCAGAACACCCGGCCCATGATCTCGGCCAAAGGGGCGTACTCAACATTGCTCAGGCCGCATCCACCATGCGCATGGCCAGGCATAAACAGGTTCCACAAGCCTTGCTCCTTGGCTCGCTTTTTGAGGGCTTGCACCACCGGCGGCGTACTCCAGCGGTTGGTGGCCACCTGTTCCTTGAACGTGTGCTCCTGCGGCACCACGTGGTCCTGCATAAACGCACTCAGTTCCTGTTGCAGTTGCACCACCCGGGGGGAATGTTCAAAGTTCACCGTACGCACCTTTTATTGGACACTTCTACGGCCGTGAAGGTAGCCGATTTTGGGCTGGCCGCCGGTCACCTGCGGGACCTCAGGCGCACTTGTTATTACACTGGCGGGACCATCCTATTAACGATCCAGAACCAGGGACTTTCATGACCAGCATGCTGTTTTACGAAAAGGCGGTCGCACTCAACCGCGAAGCACACCAGAAATACACATTGACGGTGCAGCCCGATCACTTTGCGTTTGCCAAAAAGACCAACTCGGCTTTGCTGACCGCCGGCGAGTTTGCGCAGGCGGCACTCGATTACCCGGTGGTGTTTGTAGGGCAGGCCGGTGGCCCATTTACTGCGGTGGCTTTGTTGGGGCTTGCGTCGGACGAAAACCTGATGGTCACAGCAGCCGGTACCTGGGAGCCCGATACCTACATTCCTGCATTTGTGCGTCGCTACCCGTTTGTGCTGGCTGGCGAAGAAAGGCAGGAGGCGCTTACGGTGTGCCTGGACGAAGCCTATGCGGGCTGGAATACCGAGCAGGGCACCCGACTGTTTGAGGCCGATGGGTCTGACAGCACCTACCTGAAAAACATGGTGGGCTTCTTGCAGCAGTTCCACAATGAGATGAACCAGACCAATGCCCTGGCTGCCCGGTTGGCAGCATTGGGTTTGCTCGCATCCAAGGTGATCACTGTGGAGGTTGACGGGCAAAAGGCGACGCTGGACGGCCTGTGGGTCGTGGACGAGCAAAAGCTTGTGGCGCTGGACGATGCGCATATGCTGGAACTGGCCCGTACCGGTGCGCTGGGGCTGATCTACACACACCTGCTTTCGCTAAAGAGCGTGGGGCGCCTGGTTCGTCTGCAAACGGCTCGGCGCAAGGCTGCGGCCAAAGCACTCGCCGAGCAATTGCCTAAGGGTGGCGCGAGCGTGGTGCACTGAAACCCATGTTGACCGAGGTCCAGGTTCAGCAGCTTTGGGACGCCGCACGTGCAGCCCAGACTCGGGCCTATGCGCCGTATTCCCACTTTGCAGTGGGTGCGGCCTTGCTGGATGAGCACGGTGCCATTCATGCCGGTTGCAATGTAGAAAACGCGGCCTTTCCACAAGGCTGGTGTGCCGAGGCCAGCGCCCTTAGCGTCTTGATCATGGCCGGAAGTCGGCATGTGCGGGGCGTTTTGGTGTTGGGGACCGGCGGCACCTGGATCACGCCCTGCGGTGGATGCCGGCAAAAGCTGCGCGAGTTTGCCGATCCCGATACGCCCGTTCTTTCGGCGAATTCGGATACTTTAGGGCCCGCCTTTACGCTGGAGCAGTTGCTGCCTCAGGGTTTTGGGCCCGGTCATCTTCCGGCGGCTTGAAGGGGTGCCATGTTGAAAGACGCCCTGCAACTCCTGAAAACCCGGGCGCCGGGTTTCGTGCCCCGCGTGGCGGTGGTGCTGGGCAGCGGGTGGGGAGGAGTTACCGAGCACATCGTTGACCCGGTGCGCGTGGCCTATGCTGATTTGCCTGGTTTTCCGGTACCCACGGTGGCGGGGCATGGTGGGGAATTGTGGATGGGCTCCATTGGCACTCAAGCGGTGGCCGTGATGAGCGGCCGCAAGCATGGTTACGAAACCGGTGCGGTCGATGGCATGCGGTTGCCGCTTCAGGTTCTGCGGGCACTGGGCTGCGAGGTGCTGGTGCAAACCAATGCAGCGGGCAGTTTGCGCGCGGACCTTGCTCCACGTAGCCTGATGGCCATAAGCGACCACATCAACTGGCCCCAGCGTTCACCGTTGGTGGGGCAAAGCGGTAGCGAGCGTTTTGTGGGCATGGTCGACGCTTACGACCCTTTGCTACGGCAGCAAGCGGTGGAACTGGCCGCGCTTCAAGGCCTTGCATTGCAAAGCGGCGTGTACGCCTGGGCTTTTGGACCACAGTTTGAAACCCCGGCCGAAATCCGCATGCTGGCCCGGCTCGGCGCCGATGCGGTGGGCATGAGCACCGTGCCGGAAACCATTCTGGCGCGGCATTTGGGCATGCGGGTGCTGGCGCTTTCGCTGATTACCAACATGGGCGCCGGCCTTTCATCTGAACATTTGAGCCATGCCCACACCCTGAGTGAAGCGGCCGCGGCCAGCCACACTGCCAGCGCGGTTTTGGCCTCCATCTTGGCGAACCTGGAACTAAACTAAACCATGGCCTCCATCCGCACTTTCTTCACGTCCCCCAGTGCTGCGACGCCAACCGACTGGGTCAATCAACCCCTGGCCAGCGCGCAACGGGCACTGTCTTGCCTGGACCTCACCAGCCTGAATGACGATGACACCGAGGCCGAGGTGGCCGAACTCTGCCGGCGCGCCCAGGGCCCGTTTGGGCAGGTGGCTGCGGTGTGTGTATGGCCCAGGCTGGCTGCTTTCGCCCGTTCGCAGTTGCCCGAAAGCATTGCGGTGGCGGCGGTTGCCAACTTTCCGGATGGCAGTTCGGACATTGAGCGCGCGGTTCGCGACACCAGCGAAATCGTGCAAAGTGGCGCGCAAGAGGTGGACGTTGTTTTGCCGTATGCCCCGGTGTTGGATGGGCGCAATCGGGATGCCGCCCGACTGCTTGCGGCGGTGCGCAAGGCCAGTGGCAGCTTGCGCCTCAAGGTGATTCTGGAAACTGGGGTTCTGCATGGTGCCCAACACATTGCAAGGGCCGCACAGCTCAGCTTGGATGAAGGCGCCGACTTCCTAAAAACCAGCACGGGCAAGACACGCATCAGTGCCACGCCAGAGGCCGCACGCACGATGTTAGAGGCGATTGCGGCAGACCCGGCATGGTCGCAGAGCGTGGGCTTTAAGCCTTCGGGCGGCATCCGGACGGTGGCCGATGCGGCGCAGTACCTCGCTCTGACCCATGAGATTTTGGGTGCGCAGGCGCTGACCCCGCAGCGCTTTCGGTTTGGCGCCAGCAGCTTGCTCAATGACATCGAAGCCCTGCTGGGCGGGCAGGGCGGTAGTGGCCCGGCACCCAGCGGCAGCTATTAGCCGGTGCTGCCATGCTGGCCCAGGAAGTCATCCGCCGAAAGCGCGACGGCCACGCGCTGAGCGACGCCGAAATCAGAGAATTTGTAAATGGTCTCGTCACTGGCTCCTGGAGCGAGGGGCAAATAGCTGCGATGGCCATGGCCATGCTGCTGCGCGGCATGACCGACGCCGAGACGGTAGCCCTCACCCAGGCCATGACGCGATCAGGCGCGGTTCTGGATTGGAGCGAGCTGGACCTGAACGGCCCCGTGCTCGACAAGCATTCCAGCGGTGGCGTGGGCGACAAGGTCAGCCTGATGCTGGCACCGATTGTGGCGGCCTGCGGTGGCTTTGTACCCATGATTTCAGGGCGTGGTTTGGGCCATACCGGTGGCACCTTGGACAAGCTGGAGAGCATTCCGGGTTACCAGATTGCACCCGACTCAAACCGCTTGCGGCAGGCGCTGCGCACCGCAGGCTGTGCCATCGTTGGCCAAAGTGCCGAACTTGCTCCGGCCGACCAACGCCTGTATGCCATTCGCGATGTGACCGCCACTGTGGAATCCACGGCGCTCATCACCGCCAGCATCCTGTCCAAGAAACTAGCGGCTGGTTTGCAGGGGCTGGTGATGGATGTCAAGACGGGCAACGGTGCGTTTGCTGCCACCCTTGAGGACGCTCACACCCTGGCGCAGTCGCTTGTTCGCGTAGCCAACGGGGCAGGGCTGCCAACCCGCGCGTGGATTACCGACATGAACCAGGTGCTGGGCGATAGTTGCGGCAATGCGCTGGAAGTGCACGAGGCCATCGCCTTTTTGCGCGGCGATCGGCAGGAGCCGCGTTTGTTGGAGGTAACGCGCACCCTGAGTGCTGAATTGCTGCAACTTGGTGGGCTGGCGTCCGACCAGGTCGACGCTTTGGAACGTGTGGATACGGCATTAAGCAGCGGTAAGGCATTGGAGCGTTTTGCTCACATGGTGCATTCACTCGGCGGCCCTGCCGATTTATGTGATGCGCCGGCCCGTTACCTTCCAGTGGCACCCGTGCAATTGGAAGTGCGCGCGCAGAAGGCGGGTTTTGTCACCGCTATGGCGACCCGCGATTTAGGGCTGGCCGTTATAGAGCTGGGGGGCGGTCGGCACAAGGCGACTGATACCGTGGAGCCCAGTGTTGGCTTTGCCAATGTGGTGCCAGTGGGGCAGCAGGTTGAGCCGGGCGACACGCTGGCCGTGGTGCACGCCATGAATGTAGCCGCTGCCGAAGCCGCGCAAACGAGGTTGCTGCAATGTCTGACGTTCGGAAATGTTGCGCCGCAACCGTCAGAGGTATTGGCGCAGCGGGTGGTTTGATGGTTTGCAGGCTACGTGCAGTTGCGGCTTCAAAGCTCCCGCTGAGACGATGGTACCCAGGGATTTATCAACCCTACGCCGGTCATTTCAAAGTCCGCGACGTTGCGCGTAACCACTTTCATTCCGTGTACCAGCGCAGTTGCAGCAATCAGGCAATCGCGAATAGGGCGTGGGTTTGGCACATGCAGTTTGGCACTTCGCTGCGCAACGGCGGTGTCGACAGGTAGCACTCGCCCTGCGAAAGCAGGAAGAACTCTTTCGGCTAACCACTGCCGCAGCACAACTCCTTGGGCAGGGTCACGGCGTTCGGAAAGCAGTACGCCAATTTCCAGTTCTTGAACCGTAATGACCGAAATGTAGAGTTCGACCGTTTCCACCGTGTCGGCCCATTGGGCAACCTGCTTGTCAGCGCGACCGAGACGAATCTTGCGCAGCTCCGATATGACGTTGGTGTCCAGGATATACATCAGGACAGGTCCGCTGGCTGCCCTAGGTCACCCCAGCGCGGGATCTCAAGCTCCTCCGAGCCCATGCCAGGCATAAACAACAAATCGGCAATCTTCGGCTGGCTACCCGTAAGCCTTTGATACAACTCCATACTCATCAACACATGGGCAGGACGCCCTCGGTCTGTGATAAACACCGGTCCGCTTGAAGCGGCTTTTTTGGCCTCGCTCACGGCTTGATTGAACTCGCGGCTGGTGAGGGTGGTGAATGGCATGATCCGTTTGGGTGTGTTGAATGTAGTCATGTTACTACAATGCCGGATTTTATGCCATGCTTTGGCTGTTGAAGTGTCTGCGCTGACGACCTCAGTACACTGCAAAAACCGTTAAGCGCTGAGCAGGGGCCTGTACTTACCCGGTAATCACACACAGCACGCTACACGGCGCGTGCTCAATCAGCGCGCCTGAAACCGAGCCGCGCCACCAGCGGGCAGCCCAGCTACCCAGGTGTTTGTGACCCACCACAATGAGGTTGGCATTGATGCTGCAGGCAAATTGCGTAATCTCGTGCACCGTCTCGCCGCTCAGCAACTTGCCCTGTGCCTGAAAACCGGCAGAGGCCATGCGCTGCAGGCCGTCGTCCAGAATCGCCTGGTAGCGCTGCTCGTCGCGCTGCGCTATTTCAGGGATGTAGATGCTGCCGTCGTAACCCGCCAGGTTGGCCGAGGGCGGCATGACGGCCGCAAGCCATACCGTGGCATGGCTCCACTGTGCCAGCTCTTTGCTCTCCAGCAGAGCGCGCTGCCCGGCTTCAGTTCCGTCGTATGCAAGCAGGATGCACTGGTACATGGTGGCCTACCTTCCGTAAACGTCCTCAAAACGCACGATGTCGTCCTCGCCCAGATAGCTGCCGCTTTGCACCTCAATCATCTCCAGCGGCACGCGCCCCGGGTTTTCCAGGCGATGGGTGGTGCCCAGCGGAATGTAAGTGGACTCGTTTTCCGAGACCAAAAACACCTCATCTCCCTTGGTAACGCGGGCCGTTCCGTTCACCACAATCCAGTGTTCGGCGCGGTGGTGGTGCATTTGCAGTGAAAGCGCCGCGCCGGGCTTGACCACAATGCGCTTGACCTGAAAGCGCTCGCCGTTGTCCACGCTGTCATACGAGCCCCAGGGCCTGAACACCTTGCGGTGCATCTGTCCTTCAGCGCGGCCAGCCGCTTTAAGCCTGTCCACAATTTTCTTGACGTCTTGTGTCTTGTCTTTGTGGGCTACCAGCACCGCATCGGCGGTCTCCACAATGACCAGATCGTTCACGCCCACGCAGGCTATTAACCGGCCGTCTGATAGGGCCAGCGTGTTGGTGCTGTCTTGCAACAGCACGTCTCCCTGCGCCACGTTGCCTTGTGCGTCCTTGGGTAGGGCCTTCCACAAAGCTTCCCAGGCGCCCACATCCGACCAGCCGGCGCTTAGCGGAATCACCACGCCGGCGGGCAGCCCGGCTGCGGCATCCGGTCGGGCAATGCGCTCCATCACGGCGTAGTCAATCGAGTCCGATGGGCAAACGGAGAATGCCTCCTTGCCCACTCGGACAAACTCGCCATCGCTCTTGCCCGCTTCCCATGCCGCATCGCAGGCGGCCAGAATGTCGGGGCGACAAACCTTCAGTGCAGCCAGCCAGACCGAGGCGCGCACCATAAACAGGCCGCTGTTCCAAAGGTAGTTGCCCTGCGCAAGGTAGCTTTCGGCGGTCTGAAGGTCGGGTTTTTCGACAAAGCGGGCAATGCGTTGTGCACCATCTGCGCCGAATGCTTCACCCGTTTGGATGTAGCCATAGCCGGTTTCGGGTGCGTCCGGGGTAATGCCAAAGGTCACGATGGCACCGTTTTGTGCCAGTGAGGCACCGCGCCGAACCACGTCCTGAAACGCGGCTTTGTCCAGAATCACATGGTCCGCCGGCATGACCAGCAGCACCGGGTCGGCACCATTGACGCTAGCGGCTTGCGCTGCAATGGTCAGGGCAGGGGCGGTGTTGCGCCCCAGTGGCTCCAGCACCACTGTGCCGGGCTTGTCCATCAGGCGCAACTGCTCGGCAATCACAAAGCGGTATTCCTCGTTGCACACCACCATGGGCGCAGCGAGTTGTACGCCTTGAATGCCTTCCATCCGGCGCACCGTGGCTTGCAACAGGGAGTCTTCGCCAATCAGTGGCAGCAGTTGTTTGGGATACTTTTCGCGGGAGAGGGGCCACAGGCGGGTGCCCGAGCCGCCGGACAGTACAACAGGTTGAATCAGCATGGTTTTTCTTGATGTTTTAGGAATTGTCGAAAAGCTATCAGCCCCGGGCATCGCCCCAGCGCAGAGGCGTATTGTCATCGCCCCGGTACAGCGTGTCGCCATTGCGGTCCACGCAATAGTGGCGCGACACAATCATTTCGTTGAAATGCATGTCCGCCGCAATGCGCGTGTATTCAAACAGCACGCTGCGGGTGATTCGTGCGCCGCTACGCACCTTGCAACCGTGGCCAATCCAGGCTGGGCCGGTGATCGTCGCGCCGGGCTCAATCCGTACACTGGAGCCGATGTACACCGGCCCCTCAATCTTCACCTGGTCCCAAGGAATGCTGGTGTTGAGCCCCACCCATACCTGCGGGCGCACCTCGGTGCCGGGCATGCGCATGTCGGCAATCTCTCCCTTGATCACCCGCTGCAACACCGACCAGTAGTCGCTCACCTTGCCGATATCAATCCAGTGAAACGGCCGGTTTTGCACAAAAAAGGCCTGCCGGGTTGCCACCAGTTGTGGAAAAAGGTCGGCTCCAATGTCGTACACCTTGCCCGAAGGCACCAGGTTGAGCACTTCGGGCTCAAAGATGTAAATGCCGGTACTGGCAAGGGTCGACTTGGCGTCGCGGGGCAGGGGCTTTTCCTGAAAAGACTGAATGTGGCCATCTTCCTCGGCCACCACAATGCCGTACGACGAAACCTCTTCGCGCGGCACGTCCATGGCCACCACACTGGCCAGCGCTCCCTTGGACTTGTGCTCGGCCAATGCCGCAGTAATGTCGAGGTCAATCAGCGCGTCACCACACAGCACCAGCGTGGTTTCATCAAAAAAACCGCTGAAGTCCTGAATGCGCCGCATGCCACCGGCAGAGCCAATCGGCTTGGGCACTACTTCGCCGTGCTCCACCACGCCCTCATACGAATAGCCAATCTCCACTCCCCAGCGGCTACCGTCGCCAAAGTACTCTTCAATGCGCTGGTGGTGATAGGCCACGTTCACCATGATCTGGGTAACGCCGTGGCGTGCCAGGTGCTCAATCAGGTACTCCATCACCGGCTTGCCCAGAATGGGCACCATCGGTTTGGGCAGGTCTTTGGTCAGCGGGCGTACCCGGGTCCCTTGCCCGGCCGCCAAAATCATCCCTTTTGCCATTTTTTCTCCTTGGTCTGACCGTACTTTACACTGGGTTTTTGACAGGATGATTTGCCACGGGACCCAGTTGTGAAACGAGCGCTCCGGCCGTGTTACCAAATTATTCAATGAGGCCATCGGCGACTTTCTGATGAGTAGCAACGTGGATAATTGAGGGTATTGGCGGCTTTAGGCTATTTGGACCTGCGTCGAATGTCCTTCGTTGCACCCCAGGATGGACTATGCCTCGCCGATCAGTATTTCTCTAAACACAACGCATGACTACCGCAAGCACCCAAGCCAACGCCCCCAAAGTCGCCTTGATCACCGGCATTACCGGTCAGGACGGCAGCTACCTGGCGGAATTCCTGCTGGAAAAAGGCTACACCGTGCACGGCATCAAACGCCGCTCGTCGAGCTTTAACACCGAGCGCGTGGACCACATCTACCAGGACCCGCACATCGAGAACGCCCGCTTCAAGCTGCACTACGG
>ERZ1034361.742-NODE-742-length-19658-cov-4.782034_pt1 | contig 19658 bp, 23 predicted proteins | sample MGYA00520617_ERZ1034361 | MGnify/ENA primary metagenome ERZ1034361 (study PRJEB33736, sample SAMEA104284507) | Azolla filiculoides | biome: Urban; feature: Water surface; material: Ditch water | place: Netherlands | collected 2015-10-28 | depth 0-0.1 m ...
AGTCTTTAATCTTTGGGCTGTCGGTTAATTGCGAGACGCCTTTCGGGGTCCCCATGAGAGGCGCTGAGCAACGCAGGCGGGCCGGGGGAAGTCGGCGAGGACTGTCTGAGGGGCGTAGCCCCGAGTTCCGCAGCCGCCCGGCCTGCCGAGTAGCGCAAGGGACCGGCGTAGCCGGCGCCGACCCTGGGGTCGCCTTTTCTTTGGCTACTTTCTTTTGGCGAAGCAAAAGAAAGTACGCCCGCCAGCAAGGCGGAACCCCAAGCCAATTAGCCGAAAAACCGACAAAGCCCATCACGAAACCCGCCTCAACAACGCCGCCCTCAACCCCGGCGCACTCGTCCGCTCGTCAAGCCATATCCCAAAAAAAGCCCGCGCAAAGCCCGGATCTTCGACATGCCCGAGCAGTCGCTCATTGAAATAAAACCGCGCCCCGTCAGGCGCATAGTGACCAACGATGTAATCCCCCGGCTTCACATCCGGAAAGAGTCTGGTCATGTCCAGACCCCAGCGCTTCAAGGCAACCTCATCCACGCCCAGCGCCCGCATTTCCTTGACGCTGGCCTCGGCAATGGCTGCCCCGGCAATGTTGCGCTTGTAGTCGAGACGCAGGGCAAGCGGTGGTCGTTGCGGATCGTCGCCGGCCCACAGCGTCGCTTCGTACACGAGGAAGCCGAAGCGGCGGAACTCGCCATTGCCCCAGCGTTTGAGGCCCGCCATGGGATCCGTGCTGGCGAACGCGGCCAATGGCGCTGCCAGCATCGCCAGCACAAGGCGGCGACGCTTAGCGGTGGCCGAGTTCAAACTGGACGACATCGATATTCCCGGCCAGGAAGCCGGCCTCGCAATAACACAGGTACATGCGCCAGAGGCGGCGGAAGGGCTCGTCGAAACCGAGTTTCTGGATTTCCGGCCAGTTGGCCTCAAAGGCATGGCGCCACTCGGCCAACGTCCTGGCGTAGTCATGACCGAAGGCATACTCATTGCGGACGACAAGGCCCTGTTTGGCCGCAGCGGCGCGGAAGGCGGCGCGCGATGGCAGCATGCCGCCGGGGAAGATGTATTGCTGGATGAAATCCGTGCTGCGCCGGTATTCCGGGAAGATGTCGTCGCGGATGGTGATGCTCTGGACGACCGCCCTGCCCCCCGGCTTGAGGGCCTTGGCCAGGGTCTTGAAGTAGGTCGGCCACCAGCGTTCGCCGACGGCTTCGAACATTTCGATGGAAACGACGTGGTCGAACTGTTCGTCGAGGTCGCGGTAGTCCTGCAAGCGCAAGTCGGCGCCGGGTACGCGCATTTGCGCCCATACAAGCTGGGCCGGCGAGAGGGTCAGTCCGGTCGTTTGCAAGCCATCCTGTACGGCCATTTCGGCAAAACCGCCCCAGCCGCAGCCGATTTCCAGTACGTGCTGGCCGGGCGCTGCCTTGAGACAGTTCAGGATGCGACGGTACTTGGCATGCTGGGCGCATTCGAGCGATCCGTCGTCGACATCACGGTAGATGGCGGACGAATAACTCATGCTCGGGTCCAGCCAGCGCTGGTAGAAGGTATTGCCCAGGTCGTAGTGGGCCATGATGTTGCGCTTGCTGCCGCTGCGGCTGTTGCCGTTCAGCCAGTGGCGGACGCGGGCGGCAAGCAGGCCGCGCCATGAACCATAGACCGCTTTCTTCAACTGCTCGCGATTGCTCGCCAGCAGCCTGAGCAGGCCGGTCAGATCGGGTGAATCCCACTGGCCGTCGAGGTAGGCCTCAGCCAGGCCGATATCGCCTTTGGCCAGGACATGGCCGAACATGGCTTCGTCATGGACATGCATCGTGACGCCATGCTCACCGTCGCCAAAAAGCGCGCTGGAACCGTCGGGCAAACGAATTTCGAGCAGGCCACCGCGTAGCTTTTCGAGTAGATCGAAGACCAGTTTCGTCTCGCGGGCTGCCCTTCCGCAGCCGCGCAAAATCATCGTGTTGTTCATTTTTCAGTCCCGGAGAGGTTGAGGAACGTGGGCGCCACGGAAGGGCACCCCTTTCAGCCAGAGCTTCAAGGCTTGCCAGTGGATGCGGAACATCACGCCGGCGGTGAGAAAAGGCATTTTCAGGAAAGCGCCAAGCAAGGCGGCCATCGACCACGCCCGCGGCTTGCCGGAAATAGAGGTCAGCAACAACTCGCCGTCGGCGTCGTCATAGTCGATGCGGGCCAGGGGAACCGCCCGGTCAAGATGAAAGCGGAAGCGGTAGCCGCCCTCGATTTCATTGAAGGGCGAGACGTGGAATTCCTTCGCGGCCTTGATTTCCTGACCGTCCTCGAGGGGCGATCCATCGACGTTATGCAGGAGGTAGCTGTGGTGTCCGCCGAAGGTGTTGTTCACCTCGGCCAGCACGGCGATCAAGGCGCCCTCGGCATTGCGACAGAACCAGAAACTGACCGGATTGAAAACGAAGCCGAAGACGCGCGGAAAACATTGCAGCGTGATTTCGCCGTCATCCGGCAGGCTGCGCTGACGCAGTTGTGCCTGTATCCACGGCAGCAGCGGACTGCCATCGCGAGCGCCGTGATCCTTTTGGCGAAAACTCAGCAGGTTGCTGCGGTCAACCGAGAAAATCGGGCAATTACCGGCCTGCAGATCGCGCACTGGCAATTGAATGTAGAAGACCGGATAGACGAAGGCATTGACCGCCGGGCGCAGGCGCCGGTGCATGACATGGCCGAGAAAGAGGCGCGGGCGGTTCATGGCTGGCTCAGGCCGTCTCAAGCGCGCGAGGGGCGACAACCGGCTGCGTTTGCCAGGGGGCCATGACCCCCAGGCCATTGACGACGCGCAATGCCGACTTGAGGCCATCCTCATGGAAGCCGTAACTGCCCCAGGCACCGGCCAGCCAGATGCCGTTTTCGCCCTGCACCTCGGCCAGACGCTGCTGGGCAGCGATGGCCGGACCGTCGAAAATCGGGTGGGCGTAATCGAACTCGGCCAGCACCGTGGCGGGGTCTGGTTCGCGCGCCGGGTTCAGGGTGACGACGACCGGCGTCTTGAAGGGCAGCGGCTGCAGCTTGTTGATCAGGTAGGAAACGCCGACCGGCTGCTCGCCGGGCTCGCCGCTGCCAGCAAAATAGTTCCAGGCCGACCACAGCTTTTCGTCGCGCGGCAACAAGGCGCGGTCGGTATGCAGCACCGCCCGGTTGGGCTGGTAGCGGATGGCCGACAGCACTTCGCGCTGGGCGTCGGTCGCCGTGAAGCCGAGAATGGCCTGCGCCTGATCGCTATGGCAGGCCATCACGACCTGATCGAAATGCTCACTGCCGGCGGCATGCGTCACCTTCAGCCAGCCGCCTTCGCGGGAGACGGCACTGACCGGGCAGGCCAGCCCGATTTCCCCGCCCTGGGCCACTAGCCGGGCAGCGATTTTGCGCACATAGTCGCGGCCACCGCCCTTGACTGTGCGCCACAGGGGCCGGTCGAAAACCTGGAGCAGGCCGTGGTTCTGGCAGAAGCGGATGAAGGTGGCGAGCGGCATGTCGAGCATCTGGCCGGTCGGGCAGGACCAGATGGCAGCGGCCATCGGCAGCAGATACCAGTCCGAGAATGCAGCCGAGTAACGGCCCTGCCTCAGGAAATCACACAGGCTGCGCTGGTTGTCAGGGTGTGAAGCCAGCCAGGCCGTGCTTTCGCGATTGAAGCGCAGGATGTCGGAGAGCATGGCCCAGAATGGCCGGCGCAGAAGGTTGCGCTTCTGCCCGAAAACAGTCGCCAGATTGCTGCCGGCCCATTCGAGATCGGGATTTTCCAGACTGACGGCGAAGGACATTTCCGTCTCGACACTATCCACACCCAGCAAGTCGAACATCGCGATGAGATTCGGGTAGGTCTTTTCGTTGAAGACCAGAAAACCCGTATCGACCGGATGCGTCATGCCATCCAGCGTCACGTCGACGGTATTGGTGTGGCCGCCGAGGTAGCTGCCGGCCTCATACAGCGTCACGTCATGATCGCGGCTCAAGAGCCAGGCGCTGGCCAATCCGGAAATGCCGGCACCAACGACGGCGATACGTTTTCTTGAAGTCATGCTGCTCCCCTTACTTGCCCAGGAATTCGTCGATCTTGTTCACCAGGTCCTTGTCTTCCGGCTTGGTAAAGCTCGTGTAGGCAATGACCTTGGTCGCATCGCGGTTGATCAGGTATTTGTGAAAATTCCACTTCGGCCGGCTGCCGGTGACCTCCGCCAGCTTCAGGTAGAAGGGATTGGCGTTCTTGCCCTTGACCACGCTCTTGCCGGCCATCGGAAACTCAACGCCGTAAGTCAGGCGGCAAAAATCGGCAATTTCCTTTTCGCTGCCCGGTTCCTGTTCGCCGAAATCGTTGGAGGGAAATCCGAGAACGACCAGCCCCTTGTCCTTGAGGCGCGCGTACAGTTTTTCCAGCCCGTCGTATTGCGACGTGAAGCCACAGTAACTTGCTGTATTGACGACCAGGATCACCTTGCCGGCGTACTGGCAAAGGGGCATGGGCTGGCCATCCTGCAGTTTGCTGAAGGTATGGTTGAGCAGGGCCGGACATTCTCCGGCAGCCGTGGCGGGCAGCACACCGGCTGAAACCAGCCCGGCGATACCAAGCCAACGCTTGAGATTTGAGAACATATTCAACTCCTTCTTGTTTTGTCCTAGACAACAAGGACGTTTGTTCGTAAGATAATGAGCAAAGAACGACTTGTCAACGGTTTGTCTAACATTTGTTCAGGACAAATATGAATACACCCAGTTTCAATATCGCCGCTGTCGAACGCGACACCGGGCTCTCCAAGGATGTCCTGCGCATGTGGGAACGCCGCTACGGCTTTCCCGTGCCAAGCCGTGACAACCATGGGGAACGCTGCTATCCAGCCGAACAGGTCGACCGTCTGCGCCTGATCAAACGCCTGATGGATCAAGGCCATCGGCCGGGAAAGCTGATTGCGACGCCCCCCGATGAACTGACCGCGCTGACGCCCCGCCGTTCAAAGCCGGCTATGTCTTCCATGCCTGTCGAGACGGGGGAGCTTGAAGAATTGCTGGCGCTGATCAAGCAACACGATGCCGCTGCCTATCAGCAGGCCATGCAGCAGCGTCTTGCCCGCCAGGGCTTGCAGCGTTTTGTTCAGGACACCGTGGCGCCACTGACGCAACAGGTCGGTGAAAAATGGGAAGACGGGAGCTTCGAGGTATTTGAGGAACACCTGTTTACCGAGCTGACCAAGCGCCTGCTGCGCCAGGCCATCGCCACCCTGCCCGGCGGTCCGCGCGGGCCACGTGTGCTGCTCACCAGCGTCCCGGAGGAAACGCACGTGCTCGGCCTGCTCATGGTCGAGGCGCTGTTCGCGCTGGAGGGTGCCGAGTGCATTCCGCTCGGTACGCAAATGCCGCTGCTCGAAATCGGCCGTGCCGCCGAAGCCCATCAGGCCGACATCGTCGCCCTGTCTTTTTCCGCTGCCTTTCCGCAACGCCAGATTCCCGGGCTGCTCCAGCAATTGCGGCTGGTCCTGCCGAAAAATGCAGCGCTTTGGGCGGGTGGCGCGGGCGTCGCCCGCATCGCCCAAACAGACGATGCGGCGTTGATCACGACGCTGGAACAGGCCGTCAGCGAATTGGCCGACTGGCGAGGAAGGACAGCGCCTGGTAGTTAGTCGCTAGCCGTTAGCTAACGACTCCCTGCCAACTAAGCTGCTTCTTCCATCGGCACGAGGAAGTCCTTGCTGATGCCGTTGCCGAGCAGATAGATGCGATCCATGAAATCGCTCAGCCACTCGTGCAGGCCGTGGTCGAGGATGTCCTCGATTCGGCCGTAGCGCAGCTGGGCATGGAGCATGCCGGCCTGGCGCTGGGTTTCGCCGGAGTTGCTGTTGGCGATCAGTTCGAGAATCTTGATCACGCTGTTCAGGCAGAACTGCAGTGAACGCGGCATGTCCTGGTTGAAGATGAGCAATTCGGCGACGCGTTCCGGCGTGATGACATCGCGGTAGACCTTGCGATAGACCTCGAAGGCGGAGACGGAACGGAGCAATGCGCCCCACTCGTAGAAATCGGTCGCCCCCTCGTCACCAGTCGGGCGCAGCACATGGTATTTGACGTCGAGGATGCGCGCCGTATTGTCGGCCCGCTCGAGCAGGGTGCCGAGGCGAATGAAGTGGTAGGCATCATCCTGCAGCAGCGTACCCAGCGTCGTGCCGCGTGACAGCGAGGAGCGCATCTTGACCCACTCGAAATAGTCGCCGATACCGGCATTGAAGAGCTGGTCGAAGGTCTTTTCACGCGCTTCCAGCCAGGTCGAGTTGAGCGTCTCCCACATTTCCGTGGTCAGCGTACCGCGCACGGCATGGGCGTTCTCGCGGGCCATGCGCAGGCAGCTATGGATGGAGGCAAAATTGTCGGCATCGCTGACCATGAACTTCAGGACATTTTCGCCATTGACCTCGGAATACTTGGCGGAATAGGTTTCTTCCAGGCTGTTCAGCGCAATGATGGCATTCCAGCTCTGGTTGATGGTCTCGACCGGTTGCGGCACGAGCGACATCTGCCAGGTTACATCGAGCAGGCGGGCAAGGTTTTCGGCGCGCTCGATGTAGCGCGACATCCAGAACAAGTGATCGGCAGTTCGACTCAGCATGACTTAATCCTCCAGAACCCAGGTGTCTTTGGTACCGCCGCCCTGCGACGAATTGACGACGAGCGAGCCCTTGGTCAGGGCAACGCGGGTCAGGCCACCCGGCACCATGTCCACGCACTTGCCCGAGGACAGCACGAAGGGGCGCAGGTCGAGGTGACGCGGCGCAATGCCTTCTTCGACGAAGGTCGGGCAGTTGGACAGGGCCAGCGTCGGCTGGGCGATGTAGCCGTCCGGCTTGGCGATCAGCAACTGGCGGAAGTGCTCGATCTGCTCCTTGGTCGAGGCCGGGCCGACCAGCATGCCGTAGCCGCCTGCACCGTGCACCTCCTTGACGACGAGTTCAGCCAGGTGGTCGAGCACGTACTTCAATTCATCCGGCTTGCGACACATGTAGGTCGGCACATTGTTGAGGATAGGTTCTTCGCCCAGATAGAAGCGGATCATGTCCGGCACATACGGGTAGATCGACTTGTCGTCGGCGACACCGGTGCCGATGGCGTTGGACAGCGTGACATTGCCGGCCTGATAGGCCTTGAGAATGCCCGGCACGCCCAGCGACGAATCGGCGCGGAAAGCCAGCGGGTCCATGTAGTCGTCGTCGAGACGGCGGTAGATGACATCGACGCGCTGCGGCCCCTGCGTCGTCTGCATGTAGACCACTTCGTCCTTGACGAAGAGATCACGGCCTTCAACGAGTTCGACGCCCATCTGCTGGGCCAGGAAGGTGTGTTCGAAATAGGCGCTGTTGTAGGCGCCGGGGGTCAGCACGACGACCGTCGGATTTGAGACACCCTTGGGCGCCACGGCACGCAGCTTTTCAAGCAACATGTCCGGGTAATGCTGGACGGGTGCCACCTTGTGTTTGGCAAACAATTCGGGAAAGAGGCGCATCATCATCTTGCGGTCTTCCAGCATGTAGGAGACGCCAGAGGGCACGCGCAGGTTGTCTTCGAGCACGTAGAACTCACCGGCACCGGCGCGGACGATATCGACGCCGGCAATGTGGGCATAGACCTGGCCCGGCAGATCGACGCCCATCATCTCGGGGCGGAACTGGGCGTTTTTCAGGACCTGCTCGGCCGGAATCTTGCCCGCCTTGAGGATTTCCTGATCGTGATAGACGTCATGCAGGAACATGTTGAGCGCCTTGACGCGCTGGCGCAGCCCGGAACGCAGGGATTTCCATTCCGGCGCGGGAATGACGCGCGGGATGATGTCGAAGGGAATCAGACGCTCCTTGCCCGCCTCCTCGCCATAGACGGCAAAGGTAATGCCAACCCGGTGAAAGGCCAGATCGGCCTCGGCCCGCTTGCGGGCAATGCGCTCGGGCGGTGTCGCCTTGAGCCAGTCCTCGTATCCCTTGTAATGCGGTCGGACGCCACCGTTGGCGTCAATCATCTCGTTATAGAAGTCCATTTTTTCACTCGTCGCTGAGGAAGCTCTCAAACGGGTTTCAGCAGAATCCATGCCACCCGAAAACTAGCCTTAAATCATGCGCCAGATACCACTTTATGACTGTTGACGCACCGCAAAGGTGCGGCATATTTTCAAGATGGTGCAAATAAAAAACCCGCCGGTTTTGGCCGGCGGGTTTTTGTTTGAAGCATTAGCTGGATCAAGCGCGTTCGAAGATCACCGCAATACCCTGACCGCCGCCGATACACATGGTGACCAGCGCATACTTGCCGCCGATGCGTTCCAGTTCGTAGAGGGCCTTGGTGGCGATGAAGGCACCGGAACAGCCGACCGGGTGGCCGAGAGCGATGGCGCCGCCGTTCGGGTTGGTCTTGGCCGGGTCGAGACCGAGCACCTTGGAAACCGACAGGGCCTGAGCGGCGAAGGCTTCGTTGGATTCGATGACGTCCATCTGGTCCAGGGTCAGGCCGGCCTTCTTGAGGGCGAGCTTGGTGGCCGGGATCGGGCCTTCGCCCATGATGTCGTTCGGCACGCCGGCAACAGCGTAACCGGCGATACGGGCACGGGCTTTCTGGCCGTTCTTGGCAGCGACGTCAGCGGCAGCCAGCACGAAGAAGGCAGCGCCATCGTTGATGCCGGAAGCGTTACCGGCGGTGACGGTACCGTCCTTCTTGAAGGCCGGCTTCATCTTGGCCAGCGATTCCATGGTCGTGCCACGCTTCAGGTGCTCGTCGGTATCGAACACAACTTCGCCCTTGCGGGTCTGCTTGACGATGGGAACGATCTGCGACTTGAAATAACCGGCATCGATGGCGGCAGCAGCACGGCGCTGCGACTCGACAGCCAGCGCATCCTGGTCTTCACGGGTGAAGCCATGCTTGGTCGCGAGGTTTTCAGCGGTGATACCCATGTGGCCGACGCCGAACGGGTCGGTCAGCACGGCAACCATCGAGTCGATGGCCTTGGTGTCACCCATGCGCGCGCCGGAACGCAGCGCCGGCATCAGGTAGGTTGCCTTGGACATGACTTCGACGCCACCGCCGATACCGTAGTCGGCATCACCCAGCATGAGGTTCTGGGCGGTCGTGACGATACCTTGCAGGCCGGAGGCGCACAGGCGGCTCACTTGCATGGCGACGGAATCCATCGACAGGCCGGCTTGGATGGAAGCAACGCGGGACACATAGGCGTAACGCGAATCGGTCGGCATCGTGGTGCCGACGGTGACGTAGTTGATGGCTTGCGGATCAACCCCGGAGCGGGCAATCGCTTCCTTCATGACGATGCCAGCCAGTTCGGTGCTTTCAAAATCAGCCAGGGAACCACCAAAAGCGCCGATAGGGGAACGAACTGCGCTCAGAACGACAACATCTCTGCTCATATAACTCTCCTGATTAAATTATTCAGCCCACCAAGGTGGCAAGCCCCAACAAAAACAGCAATAACATCCACAACACAGTGGCGCGCCAGACAAGCCCGACGGCACTCTGCATGAAATCCACATCGGCTGGATCACCCAGCCCAAGTTCAGCCCGGTCGGATACCTCGACCCCATCCACCACCGGCCGGCCCAACTGGACACCCAGCGCGCCGGCACCCGCCGCGAGGACGATGCCGAGATCGCGGTCCGGCCATTGGCCCGGCTGGGTACGCCAGCAATAAACCGAGTCCTCGAAGTCACCGACGATGGCAAATGCCGACGCCGTTGTCCGCGAGGGCAACCAGTCGATCATACCGAAAACCCGGGCCGAGAACAGCGAGAAATCACTGCGGTCGACCCCATCCAGTTTAGCCCAGCGCTCGCGAACAATCGATGACAACCGGTAAAGCACGGCACCACAGGGTCCCGGCAGCAGGACAAACCACAGCAGGACAGCAAAGACGTGACGATGCGAGGCCGCAAGCGCCCCCTCAATGGACAGCCGGGCAATATCTTCCGAACCCAGGCCATAGGCCGAAACACCCTGCCATTCGGCGAGCAAGAGGCGCGCCCTGTCGAGATCGCCGTCGCGCAGGGCCAGTTGGATATCAGTGTAATGGTGACTGAACTGGCGAAAACCCATGGTCAGATAGAGCACGGCGACATTGAGCGCCAGAGCAAAAAAGGGATTCAGTGCATAGAGCAGGCCGTAGCTGACGGCGACCACAACAACCGGCACGAGCACGGCGAGGCACCAGGCCAGCACGCCATGGCGATAGGCCCCGGCATTGAAGCGAGACTCGATGAAATCCGCCCAGGCGCCGAGCGGCTCGGCGACGATGCGGCGGTAATCAAGCGGTTGCAGTTGTTCGATGAGGAAAACTGCGATGAGCGAAAGAAGACTCATGAGGGGCCGATGCTTGCCGTATTCGGCTTATTGTGAGGTATCAAAGTGCCACGATACCACAAGCTCAAGTGCCGTGGAGCAGGCCGAGACGCTCGCTGAGCGAACGGATCATGCCGGCCGTGGCGCCCCAGATGAAATAGTCACCGTAAGGCATGGCAAAGTAATTGCGCAGCGCGCCGCGATAATGCAGCGAATGGCGCTGATGATTGGCCGGGTCGAGCAAAAATGCGAGCGGCACTTCAAACGCCTCGGCCACTTCGAAGGCGTCGAGATGCAAGGCAAACGGCGGCTTGACCAGCGCGACCACGGGCGTGACGCGAAAACCGGTGCCGGTCCGGTATTCAGGCAGAAAGCCGAGAATTTCGACATGCTCGCGCGACAGTCCGATCTCTTCCTCGGTTTCGCGCAAGGCGGTATGCGACGGCGAAATATCCTCCACCTCGACCCGCCCGCCAGGAAAGCTGATTTGTCCGGCGTGGTCACGCAGATGGGCCGTCCGCTGGGTGAGCAGGACAGTCTGCCCGCCATCGCGCAGCACAATGGGAAAGAGGACGGCAGCCGGGGTCAGCGGCTGGTCATCGGCGCCTTCTTCCTGAACAAAATGCCCGCTCAGCGGTTCGGGCAACAGGCTGGCCCGCAGGCGTTCCAGGTCAAGCGTCATGCCGATGCGGAGTCTTCCTCGATTTCGGCGTTGACCGCAGCCAGCGCATCCTGCAAGGTTTCTTCGGAGAGGTGGTTGATCATCGTCGCCACCAGATCGGCCGACTCGATGGCCCCCACCGGGAGACGCTTGCTGTCCAGATTGGCCACCATCACGGCGGCCGAACCGACCACGCGCAATAGTGCTTGCCGCTCGCTCATCAGCATTTCCAGCTCGTCGCGCAAGAGCGCTATTTCCTGATCACGTTGCGGCATTTCTCTCTCCTAAAATCTTCTTTTAAGTGTCATGGTACTGCCATCGCGCTGCATTTCCATGCGATTCAGGAAACTCATGCCGAGAAGGGCAATGGGCATTTCGCTCGGCAGCACGGATGCTTCGACATTGTGCAGTGTAACCCCGGCGATCGTCACAGTATCGAGGTAAACCCGGGTCACGACGACAGTTCCGTTTGCCGTACTCGACATGCCACGCTGTCCCCGACTGAGGTCGAGGCCGATGCGGCGGGCGTCGGTCGGCCCGAGGGCGATCGACGTCGCCCCGGTATCGACCATGAAACGCACCGAGGTGCCATTGATCGTCCCGGTCGTAAAGAAATGCCCTTGGACATTGGCCGTCAGGATGATCTTGTCCGAACCGTTGCCGCCGGCCACACCGACGGCGTGCTGACCGACGCGCAAGGGGCGTTTCTTGCCGCCGATCTCAATCATGACCTGGTCATCCTGAATGGACAGCAGCTTGACGCCATCCACCGTCTTGCCGACAGGCACGGCCTGCGGTTCCGCCCCGTTGATCATGAGCATGGCCTTGCTGCCCATGATGCCGGCCAACCCGACATCCTGCGCCGACACAGTTGCCGGCAAGGCAAGCGCCAACAGCGCAAGCAACGTAAAATGACGTTTCGCCGTCCCGGACAACCCTGCTGCCATGAAACCTGTCGCCATCTTTCGCCACTCTCCTACTGAAGGTCCCGGCTATTTTGCCATATTCCTTGAGCAGCAAGGTATTCCATGGGAATTAGTGGCCATTGACGAAGGCGCCACCGTGCCGGATTCTGCCGAGGGGTTTTCCGGGCTCTGCTTCATGGGCGGCCCGATGAGCGTCAACGATCCCTTGCCCTGGGTAGAACCGGTCTGCGCCTTGATTCGCGATGCGGTCGCCAGGAATGTGCCTGTCATCGGCCATTGCCTGGGCGGACAACTCATGAGCAAGGCTTTGGGCGGACAGGTCACACGCAATGCGGTCAAGGAAATCGGCTGGAGCCAGGCCGGTGGCGAAGACAGCGCCATTGCCAAAAACTGGCTGGGACCGTTTGCCGGTCGGTCGGGCACGATTTTCCAGTGGCATGGCGAAACCTTCAGCCTGCCCACCGGCGCCACCCGCCTGCTGGCCAATGGCTACTGCGCCAACCAGATGTTCGCCCTCGGCCCGCATCTCGGCATGCAGTGCCACGTCGAGATGACGCCGGAAATGATTGCCACCTGGTGCGAGCAATGGGCCGACGAGGCGATTGCCGTGGCCGACCTGCCCAGCGCCCAGACGCCCGATGCCATGCTGGCCGAAATCGGCGAAAAGCTGCCGGTCATGCGTGAGCTTTCCAATCAGCTCTACTCGGTGTGGATCAAGGGGCTGGCGCGCTGATCAGGCGATAAAAAACCGGCCTGCTCGCACAGTCCGGTTTATTTGCCCCCTGGCTATCCGCTTAATCGCGGAAATTGCCGTACTTGATCGGAAAGTCGGTAATCGACTTGGTGATCAGCGCGATGCAGCCTTGCAGGTCGTCGCGCTTGGCGCCCGTCACGCGCACGGTTTCGCCCTGAATCGCGGCCTGCACCTTGAGTTTGCCGTCCTTGACGAGCTTGACGATCTTCTTGGCCAGCTCGCTGTCGATGCCGTCCTTGATCTTCATTTCCTGCTTCACCTTGTTGCCGGAAACACTGACAATTTTCTGGTGATCGAGGCGCTTGACGCTTTCCTTCTCCTTCTTTTCCATGGCCGGGAAAAGCAGGTCCTTGATCTGGTCAAGCTGGAAATCGGAATCGCCCCACAGAGTGATGACCTTGTCCTTCTCGTTGAGTTCGACCTTGGCGGTGGTGCCCTTGAAGTCGTAGCGATTGTCGATCTGGCGGGAGGTGACATCGATGGCGTTCTTCAACGCCACCATGTCCGCTTCGGAGGTGAAGTCAAAGCTCGGCATGGAATACTCCTAAAAAAGTCCGGCGCGCAGGCCGGGCAAGACGCTGGCGCGCAGACAGTACGAAAAAGTACGGCAAGCGCCAGCAACGCAGCCCGGACAAGCGCCGGGCTTTTTGCTCATTACCCAAAGTGACAGACGTAGTGATAGGCGTCACCGGCGGCGACTTCGATCTCGAAGCTCGAATTGCCCGGCACATTGAAGGACTGGCCTTCACCCCAGGTCGTCCAGGCGCTTTCGCCTTTCAGCTTGACGCGGCAGGAACCGCCGACGCCTTCCATGATTTCCGGCGCGCCGGTGTTGAAGGTCAGGGACGACGGCAGGATGACGCCGACCGTCTTCTTGGTGCCATCGGCCAGCACCACGGTGTGACTGACGCACTTGCCGTCGAAGTAAACATTGGCCTTCTTGACCACGGAAACATTGTCGTATTGCGACATTTACATACCCCAGATTTTTTGAATGACACTCTTGGCAACAAAGCCAACCATGCCGAAAGCCAGCACGAAGAAGAGGATGAAAGTTCCCATCTTGCCCGCCTTCGACTTCCAGGCGATCTCGCCAATGATGAACAGCATGAAAATGATGAAGGCGCCAACGCCCCAGGTCGAGAAGAAATCCGCGATCTGTTCTTCGTTGAGGCCGAATACGGTGCCGCCTTCCATCATTTAGCCCTTTTTCTTGGCGACCGGCTTCTTGGCCACGGCCTTGGCCGGCTTGGCAGCAACCTTTGCAGCCACCGGCTTGCTCACTGCCTTGGCGACGGCCTTGGCAACACCCTTGGTAGCCGGCTTGGTAACCGCTTTCGCCACCACTTTGGCAACCGCCTTGGCGGCCGGTTTTGCTGCGGCCTTGGCGACCGGCTTGGCGGCAGCTTTCTTCGCTGCCGGCTTGCCCGCCTTCTTCGCGGCCAGATTGGCGGCAATGCGCAGACGCAGGGCATTCAGCTTGATGAAACCACCGGCATCGCGCTGATCGTAGGCACCAGCGTCATCCTCGAAGGTCGCGATGGTCGAATCGAACAGCGAATCGGTCTTCGAATCGCGGCCGACGACGATGACGTTGCCCTTGTACAGTTTGAGGCGAACGACGCCATTGACGGTGCCTTGTGTATGGTCGATGAGCACCTGCAGCGCCTTGCGCTCCGGGCTCCACCAGTAGCCGTTGTAAACCAGGCTGGCGTAACGCGGCATGAGGTCGTCCTTGAGGTGGGCGACTTCACGGTCCAGCGTCACCGACTCGATGGCGCGGTGGGCGCGCAGCAGGATGGTGCCGCCCGGGGTTTCGTAACAGCCGCGCGACTTCATGCCGACGTAACGGTTTTCGACCAGGTCAAGACGGCCGATGCCGTGCTTGCCACCGATTTCATTCAGCGTGCCGAGCACTTCGTGCGCCTTCATCTTCTTGCCGTTGATGGCGACGACATCGCCCTGGGCGAATTCGAGATCGAGGTATTCAGCCTTGTTCGGCGCCTTTTCGGGCGACACGGTCCACCGCCACATCGACTCTTCAGCTTCAGCCGCCGGGTCTTCGAGGTGACGGCCTTCGTAGGAGATGTGCAGCAGGTTGGCGTCCATCGAATACGGGGAGCCACCCTTCTTGTGCTTCATGTCGATGTCGATGCCATGCTTCTCGGCATAGGCCATGAGCTTTTCGCGCGACATCAGGTCCCATTCGCGCCACGGGGCGATGACCTTGATGCCCGGCTTCAGCGCATAGGCGCCGAGTTCGAAACGGACCTGGTCATTGCCCTTGCCGGTCGCGCCGTGACAGATGGCATCGGCACCGGTTTCATTGACGATCTCGATCAGGCGCTTGGCGATGAGCGGACGGGCGATCGAGGTACCGAGCAGGTACTCGCCTTCGTAAACCGTGTTGGCGCGGAACATCGGGAAGACGAAGTCGCGGACGAACTCTTCGCGCACGTCGTCGATGTAGATGTTCTTCGGCTTGATGCCGGCCTTCAGCGCCTTGGCGCGGGCCGGTTCGAGTTCTTCACCCTGGCCGAGGTCGGCCGTGAAGGTGACGACTTCACATTTGTAGACATCCTGCAGCCACTTGAGGATGACCGAGGTATCCAGACCGCCGGAATAGGCCAGTACGACCTTCTTGATATCGCTCATTTGCGTTCCCTTGTTTCGATTAATTCAAACCACCCGCTCAGCCCTGAATGCGGCCGAGCAGCAAATATTCCATCAACGCCTTTTGCACGTGCAGGCGGTTTTCGGCTTCTTCCCAGACCACCGATTGCGGCCCGTCGATCACCTCGGCGGTCACTTCCTCACCGCGATGGGCCGGCAGGCAGTGCATGAACAGGGCGTCCTTGCCGGCGACGCGCATCATGTCGCCATCGACGCACCAGTCGGCAAAAGCCTTGATCCGCTCCTCGTTCTCGGCCTCGAAACCCATCGAGGTCCATACGTCGGTGGTGACCAGATCGGCACCCCGGCAGGCATCCATCGGATCGGCGAAGACCTTGAAGCGCGAGCTGTCGATCTTGCCGACCAGCTCGGCATTGATCTCGTAACCCGGCGGCGTCGATACATGCACCTTGAAATCGAGGACTTCGGCGGCCTGCAGCCAGGTGTTGCACATATTGTTGGCGTCGCCCACCCAGGCCACGGTCTTGCCCTGGATGCAGCCGCGATGCTCGATGTAGGTGTAGATGTCAGCGAGGATCTGGCAGGGGTGATATTCGTTGGTCAGGCCGTTGATCACCGGCACCCGCGAGTTGGCGGCAAAACGTTCGATGATGTCCTGCTCGAAGGTGCGGATCATGACGATGTCGCTCATTCGCGAAATCACCTGTGCCGCATCCTCGACCGGCTCGCCGCGACCCAGTTGCGAGTCCCGCGTATTGAGGTAGATCGCCGAACCGCCGAGCTGCTGCATGCCGGCCTCGAAAGACAGGCGCGTGCGCGTGCTGGCCTTCTCGAAAATCATCACCAGCGTGCGGTCGGAGAGCGGCCAGTACTTCTGGTAGGACTTGAACTGGTTCTTGATCCAGCGCGTCCGCTCGAATACATATTCAAGCTCGTCGCGCGTGAAATCCTTGAACTGCAGAAAATGTTTGATCGCCATGATTTAGGCCGCCAGAAATTCCTTGATGAGGGGAACACAACGATCCACCAGCTCCCGGGCATCATTTTCACTGAAAATCAGCGGCGGCAGGAAGCGGATCACCTTGTCGGCCGTCACATTGATCAGCAGCCCGGCGGCCAGCGCCTTGCCGACCAGTTCGCCACACGGCCGATCCAGTTCGACACCGATCATCAAACCGTGGCCGCGAATATCGACCAGGCCGGCAACGCCCGCCAGCGCCTCGGCAAACAGCGAGCGGATCAGCGCGCCGATACATTCCGCATGGGCCATCAGGCCGTCGGCTTCGATGGTGGCGATGGTCGTCAAGGCAGCGGCAGACACCAGCGGGTTGCCGCCAAACGTCGAGCCATGATTGCCCGGCCCGAACAGCCCGGCTGCCTTGCCGCCGGCCATGCAGGCACCAATCGGCACACCCGAGCCGAGGCCCTTGGCCAGCGTGGCGATATCCGGCTGAATCCCGGCATGCTGATAGCCAAACCACTTGCCCGTGCGTGCCATGCCGCACTGCACTTCGTCGCAGATCATCAACCAGCCATGCTCGTCGCACAGCTGGCGCAAGGCCCGCTGGTAATCGAGCGAAGCCAGGTGAATGCCACCCTCGCCCTGAATCACCTCGAACATCACGGCGACGATATTCTTGTTGTGCTCGGCCACCGCCTTGATGGCTTCCAGATCGTCGTAAGGCACCCGGACAAAGCCCGACACCAGCGGCTCGAAGCCTGCCTGTGCCTTGCGGTTGCCGGTGGCGGAGAGGGTCGCCATGGTCCGACCATGGAAAGCTTTTTCCATGACGATGATGGTCGGGTTCTCGATGCCCTTCTTGTGACCGTAGAAACGCGCCAGCTTGATGGCGCCTTCGTTGGCTTCGGCACCGGAGTTGGAGAAAAAGATCTCCTGCATGCCGGAAATCTCAGCCAGCTTGTCGGCCAGCATTTCCTGCTCGCGAATGCGATAAAGATTGGAGGTGTGCAACATGCGTCCGGCCTGCGCGGCAATCGCCGCGACCAGCTTGGGATGGGCATGACCCAGGGTGGAAACGGCAATCCCGGACAAGGCATCCAGGTATTCCTTACCCTCGGTATCGGTAATCCGGGCACCCTGACCGTGACTGAAAGTCACCGGCAACCGGGCATAGGTATTCATGACATGCGACATGAGGCAACCCCAAAAAACGAAAACGGCGGCCATTGCCGCCGGAACAATTGCCAGCTCACCGGGCATTGCATCCCGAAAGAGCGGCAGAAGCCTGAATTTTAGGCGAAAAGCCCCGCCTTGTATAGAACGGCAAAATCCACCGCCCTCGCCTGCATTGGCGGCGATGCGCCATAATTATGGAAAGACATCGGGCATCTGCTAGAATTCGCCCCACGCAAGGTCGCATCGCCCGCAAACGCAGAGTAGAACAATGACAACTATAGACTCGACCACATTCATCATTGTTGGCCTCACCAAACAAGGCAAGAAATTTCGCCCCAGCGACTGGGCAGAACGCCTGTGCGGCGTCATGTCCGCCTTCGGCGCCGAACGCAAGATGAAATACTCCCCCTACGTCGGCCCCGGTGACTACAACGGTGAAAAAGCCGTCTTCGTCGACGGCCGCCTTGGCGAAATCGAGCCGATGGCCTACCGCTTCATGCTCAACTTCGCGCAGGACAACGACCTGCAGATCATTGACGGCGTTTGCTCGCTGGAAGACAAGAAGAAGTAAAAGCGGCAAAACAAACCCCGGAAATAAAAAAGGCGCCCGAGGGCGCCATTTTCATGGGAGCGTCTAGCTCGATCAGGCAGCAGCAAGTGCCTTGATCTGAGCGGACAGACGGCTCTTGGTGCGGGAAGCCTTGTTCTTGTGAACAATCTTCTTGTCGGCAATGCGGTCAAGCACTGCGACGGACTGCTGGAAGACGCCTTGAGCGGCGGCTTTGTCACCCGCTTCGATCGCCTGACGAACGCGCTTGATAGCGGTACGCAGGGTCGAACGCAGGCTGGCGTTATGGGAACGCTGCACGTCAGCTTGACGGGCGCGCTTGCGGGCTTGTGCGCTATTGGCCATTAAAGGAAATCCTGAACATCAATTAAAGAGTCGAATATTTTATCAAATAATTTCCAGCTCATCAACATCTATCACCAACAACCGGAGGTTGTTGGTGTCGTTGCCCCGGTCTGAGTCAGGGTCAGCGTTCCACAGCGGTCCGCTGACTGCGCTCCAGCCGGAGTTGCCGCCAAGGTATAGGCACTGGCTGTCGGATCAACTGAAAATGCGATGTTGTAGCGAGCACCACCGCCCGAGCCTTTCGGAGAAACTCCCGAAACGACAGTTGCCCCTACATACGTCCCATTGGTCGTGTAGTAACGCTCCATAAATTGGGCAGTCTCCTGCAAGATGGCCTTGGCATCAGCCCTCGCCGCGCTTCGTACATACTCCATGTAATTCGGGTAAGCGATCGCCGTGAGAATCCCGATGATCACAACTACGATCATCAACTCAATCAATGTGAAACCAGCACCAGCAGACCGATTTTTCATGGGTGTCTCCTCCCTGTGTAGGCAAACCGGTCTGGTGCCGGGTGCGAAGGGGACAGACTACCTCAGGAAAATGTCGTGCACCATCCCCCGATTGGGGGGCAGGGATGGACATATTTCAATTCAGGAACATGTGTCCGTTCGGGTGGTGCTGACGGATACACGCCCGGTAGCGCTAAGCGTGATGACACGTTCCTGACCACCTGGAGAAGGTGTAGCACGACAGAGCGTCAAATTTGCTGCTGTTGCGCCAGCGATGGTCGGGGGAGGTTCGTAATACCAGCCCGGAACAGGCAGCGTCGGGGAGTCGGTCACATAAACGATGCGAGTACCGATGGCGCAAACAGTCGGGGTCTGAACACCGTCCTCATGGTACAGGTCGAGCGTACCAGCGACGCTGATATAGTACATGCTGCCGTCCAACTGTGTCCCGCCGGGAAGCAGACCAGATGAAGCATCCCATGTACCCTGATAGTTGTAACCAGTGGGGTCAAGGAGTGCATTCGGTATCTTAGCGTTGGCATCCAGTTTGACCATGCCGAATGGTACGTTGGTCTGTGGGCGCAGGATCGGGATGTTAGGGTCAGTGTTATCGACCAGCAGCACTTGAGTATCAGCCGACGCGATACTGGTCATTGACCCGCCGATGTCCGACAGCCGGACAACATCGGTAGGATTAACCGGAGCGGTAGCGCAGGCTAGTGTAGTGAATGCGCCAGAACCGCCTGTGATCGTTACAGCATTGGCATTCTGGAAGGCCATCGTACCAAGACCATCGGTCTGGAGTGCGCCGAATGCCTTGATGCAATAGACCAT
>ERZ1034361.743-NODE-743-length-19604-cov-3.032775_pt1 | contig 19604 bp, 18 predicted proteins | sample MGYA00520617_ERZ1034361 | MGnify/ENA primary metagenome ERZ1034361 (study PRJEB33736, sample SAMEA104284507) | Azolla filiculoides | biome: Urban; feature: Water surface; material: Ditch water | place: Netherlands | collected 2015-10-28 | depth 0-0.1 m ...
GATTATGTCTAATTTTTAATTCCAAAAAAAAATGAAAAAAATATTTTTAGCCTCAATGTTTCTTTTAGTAAGCACAATAATGGCATCCTGCACTAATGACGAAGTAGAAACTAGTCCAAACAATTCTAAAACACAAATAACCGCGGAAACCGGAGGAGACTCCAGTGGACAAACCCCAATAAGTCCACCAAAAAGATAATATAAATATTGTTAATTAGAAAAGTGCACTATTTTAATTAATTTCAGTAATTTCGGGAAATGATTCTCAAAAAGTTCCATTTCCTGATTTTTCTATTAGTACCAATTATACTAATGACTTTGCAATCCTGCAAAAAAGAACAACAAATTAGTCCGGAGTCAAAATCTAATTTTGATTATGATAAAACTTTAGATCTGGCAGAAAAAAACTTAGGAAGCCAAAATTTTGACAGTGCCTTTTATTACTACAATAAAATTAAATCAAATTGCGTCCCAAATAAAGAACAAGATGAAATTATCTATGCTTTATTGCGAATGGCTTACATCCAACAAACGCAAGGCGACTACTCCAGTAGCGAAACCAGTGCGACAGAAGCAATCTCTTATTTCAAAAAAAACACAGACTCTTATTATAAAGTAGCCAGTTATAATCTACTTGCTATAAATTACAAACAGTTATTTGATTTTGACAATAGTATTTATTACTACAAGCAAGCTTTAAATCTAGCCGAAGATAATTTGCAAAAAGCAATTATTCTAAACAATATTGCTGTTGTATATATGGATAAGAACAAATATTCCCAAGCTATAAAAATTCTTATGCCTTTATCCTTAAAAAAGGAGGTTATTAATAATTCAGATAATCATGCGAGGGTTTTAGACAACTTAGGTCGTTGCTATTATAAAATTGGAAATCACAAAAGCATGGGTTATTTAAAACAATCCTTAGCTATTAGAAATAAATTCAAAAATGACTACGGAATGACCACCAGTTATCTTAATATTTCTGAATTTTATGAAAAAACTCAACCCTACCTCGCGACTAAATATGCTAAATTAGCTTATGAAAAAGCAACTGCAATTAATAATGTTGATGACCGTCTGAAAGCATTAGCTTCATTAATCAGAAACAGCAACGGAAATCAATCTAAAACCTATTCTGCAGCCTACATTCGCCTTAATGACAGTATCCATAAAGTCAGACAGAAGGCGAAAAATCAATTTGCTAAAATTAAATATGACTCTAAGAAAGAACGAGATGAAAATTTAAAACTCAAAACTCAAAGAGCAGAAAATGCACTTCAAATAGAACAACAAAAAAACAGCAACCTCTTTTTATCTTTTGTTATTGTTCTTGGTATTATTGCTACTCTTTTTCTAATTTATTTTTTTAAAGAAAGAAGTAAAAAAGAAAAAATTAAAGCATCTTATGATACGGAAACACGGATTTCAAAAAAATTACATGATGAGCTTGCCAATGATGTTTTCCACGCAATGGCTTTTGCCGAAACCCAAGATTTATCTACAACTGAAAATAAAGAATTATTACTTACGAACCTTGACACTATTTATTCGAGAACACGGAATATTTCTAAAGAGAATAGTATCATAGAGACCGGAATTCATTTTGTGGGAAACCTAAAAGAAATGATGGCTGCTTTCAATACCCAAGAAGTAAATATATTAGTCACCGGATGGGAAACTTGTCCTTGGAACATTTTAAAAGATGAAACAAAAATAACACTCTATCGCGTGTTGCAAGAATTATTAGTTAACATGAAAAAACACAGTAAATGTAGTTTAGTCGTAATAACTTTCAAAAAAAATAAAAATAAATTAGAAATTGATTACAGTGATAACGGGCTTGGAGCAACATCCGAAGAAATTAATATGAAGAATGGACTCCAAAATGTGGAAAACCGTATTCTTGGTATAAAAGGAACTATTACTTTTGACACAATATCCAAAAAAGGATTCAAAGTAAGTTTCACATTACCCATTTAATCATTTAATTCTATGTTCAACAAAGTTTTAGTTGCAGAAGATTTAGACACCATCAATTTCTCGGTGGTTCAAGCGCTCAAAGATCTCAATGTTAACGAAATTCACCATGCTAAATACTGTGATGAAGCCTATCTAAAAATCAAGAGAGCTTTACATGATAAGGCTCCATATGATTTATTAATAAGCGATTTATCATTTAAAACAGACCATCGGGAAAGCAAAATAAATTCAGGAGACGAACTTATTGATGCAGCAAAAAAAGCGCAAGCTGACTTAAAAACTATCGTTTTCTCTATTGAAGATAAATCATTCAAAATAAAATCTCTTTTTAATACATTGGGAATTAATGCATATGTATGTAAAGGCCGTAATAGTATTCCTGAACTAAAAAAAGCAATCCAACGCATTTATGACAACGACGATAAAACTATTTCTTTTGAATTATCACATGCTCTAAGAGACAAATCACTTTTTGAGATTGAAGCCTTTGATATCGCGCTGCTAAAATCATTATCTAAAGGACATACTATTGAAGATATTTCATTAGAATTTAAAGATTCAGGGGCATTCCCTTCTAGCTATAGCAGTCTGGAAAAGCGCATCAATAAGCTGAAAATATATTTTAAAGCAAACAACAAAGTACATCTGATTGCACTTGCCAAAGATTTTGGATTAGTGTAATCGCTGTAAAAAAAAAACATACTCGATTAATAATAAAATAAGTTAATTTTAATAAATCAATTAAAATATTACATTCTTAAAAAAAACAGATCCCAAAACTGTATTATAACGAATAAAAACACAGATTAACGATTTAATACTTGTTTTAGAGTTATTTTATCTTACTTTATATATGAGTTTTTTCATATGCAAGAAAAACAAATGTAAAATTGATTTTTTAGGAAATATAAAACATGCTTACAAAAGTACAACTATCATTTTAAGTCATTTTTTTCTTTGATAAACGTAATTTTTTTGCCTTGAGTTTGTAATAAAAATTACATTCTTTAATCTAAAACTTAAAAAGAATGAAAAATTTCACTCTAAAACTGTCCCTGTTTTTATTGATTCTGTCATCATCTTGTTCTCAAAAAACTGAGATTGTACAGCTAGAAAGTTCTTTTTATATCCCCTCTCAGAATAAAACCTGTACACTAAAAAACGGAATTCATACTGGCTCTATGTATTACTATGATAAAAGAACAGCTTATTCCAAAACCTACACTTCAGAAATTGAAATCCTTGATTGCGAAATAAATAAAATAATTCTTGAAGACGGAACTTCTCTAAACAAAAACCAAATCTATTCTACACCCATAGACAAAAAAGGAAAAGTTACTATCACTACTGATGAAGGTATAATCTATGAAGTTTCCATAAAAAAATAAAGAAACACGTTTATTTTGTTCAAATGAGGAAAACCGTAAACTAATGCTTTTTTATCATGGTAAGTTTGTTACACTAATAAACCACCCCATGGAAATCTTAAATTTTTCTAGTACAGATTATTTATTAATGCTCGAATTAGTTGTACTTTTTTTGAGTGTATTCGTTATAATCTATTTGTTGTGCAAAATTCGAAAAAAATAATAGTCAAAATTAAAAGCTAAAAGACATTCTTACCTATTTCTCCGTTTTTAAATAGATACTCCGTATAAAATTTCAGAAATTTTATACAAAAGCTATAAGATAAAATCAAAACTATCAAATAAAAACAATATTTTAGCTTTATTATAACATCCCAAATTTTAAAAATTGAAACTTCTTTATTGCTTACTACTGTTCCTAATTTCCTTTACTGTTTTCTCCCAAACGAAAATCTTATCTTGGAATTTAGAGAATTTTGGACAATCAAAATCAGAAAAAACAATACTTTATATTGCCAACTTGCTTCGTGATTATGACCTCATCGCTATTCAGGAAGTAGTTGCAGGTTATGGTGGTGCACAAGCTGTAGCAAAACTAGCCGATGAACTCAATCGAAAAGGTGCCAAATGGGATTATGTGATTAGTGACCCAACCAGCAGCAGCGCATACAAAACAGAACGTTATGCTTTCATCTGGAAGACCAATAAACTTAAGAAAATAGGCCGCCCTTGGCTAGAAAAAAAATACCATCTTGAAATTGACAGAGAACCTTTCTATTGCACCTTTCAATATGAAAATAAACAATTTACGGTCGTTAATTTTCATGCCATAACCAAAAGCAAACAACCCGAAACTGAGATTAAATATTTTAAGTTTTTACCGGACCAATACCCAACCCTAAATTTAATTTTTACTGGAGATTTTAATTGTCCGCAATCGCATACCGTGTTTAATCCTTTGAAGAAAATAGGATATACCTCAACTTTGATTAATCAAAAAACATCTTTAAAGCAAGAATGCAAAAACGAGAATTGCCTTGCTTCAGAATTCGATAATATCTATTTCAAAACTTCAAAATTCAATACTATTCAATCCGGTTATATTCCTTTTTATAAAAATTTTAATTCATTGAAAGAAGCAAGAACAATTTCTGATCATATTCCAGTTTGGTTTGAATTTTCTTTAAATTAATATTTTAGCAAACCTCAAAAAAAATAGAACTACGTTTTCATTTTTTTCTTTTTGGCTGCAGGAAACAATACATTATTTAAAATCAAGCGATAACCCGGAGAATTGGGATGTAAATCTAAAACGGTAGCAGGATCTCCTACCTGATGCTGAAAATCTTCGGGATCATGTCCGGAATAATATGTGAACATACCTTTTCCTTTTTGTCCATGAATATAACGGGCTTCTCCGTTGAGTTCACAAGTTCCCATAATCAACACATTCGATTTGACAAGTCCCGCATCAAATGCTGTAGTTTGCCCCATAAACCCTTTTACTAATTGTGTATGATTTTGGCATAACATACTGGGAATAGGATCCCATTTTGCTGAAAATTCCATTAAAGTAAAATAATCTTTCTCCATCGGAATTCTGCGTTTCATAGTCATATCAATATCGGAGAACTCATATTGTTCCGGTCTTCTTTCTAATGTAAAATCTTTGAAAGCAAAAGAATTCTCATAATTCATTTTTGATTGATAGTTTGCTGTACTGGCATCACCATCAAACATTGATTCACAAATATCAACCTCATCTGCCGCCAAAGCAATATCAAAACTATCTGTTGCAGAACACATTGCAAACATAAAACCTCCACCTATAACAAAATCCCTGATTTTTTTGGCGACAGCACCTTTCTCTTGAGAAACTTTAGAATATCCTAATTGGGATGCTAAAACTTCGGCCTCTTTCTTTTGTTCTATATACCAAGGTGTGTTTTTGTATGCACCATAAAATTTCCCGTATTGCCCCGTAAAGTCTTCATGATGCAAATGCAACCAGTCATAAAGCAATAATTGATCGGCAAGCACTTCTTCGTCGTAAATGGGTGTGAACGGAATTTCTGCATAAGTTAAGACCAAAGTAACTGCATCGTCCCAAGGTTGCTTTCCTTTTGGTGTATAAACCGCAATTTTAGGCGCTTTTTCTAACACAACCGATTCCATGTTCTGGGAAGGACTTGAGATCTCATTCAAAATAGTTGTTTCTTCACTGTCTGACAAAACTTCAAAACTCACGCCGCGGATTTGACATTCTTTTCGAATTTCTGCAGCATCTGGTAACAAAAATGAGCCTCCACGATAATTGAGTAACCAACTGGCTTTGTAATTTTTGTCTAAACACCAATAGGTAATTCCATAAGCTTTAAGATGATTTTGTTGTGAAGTTTCATCCATTGGCAACAAAATAAAGGATGCTTTTACTGTTATGGACAGCATGAAAACAAGAAAATATATGAATCGTTTAGACACCATTTTTAAAACTTTTATGTACCAAAGATAGAAAAGGTAGCGCTCTGAATTACTAAGATTTAACTTTTAAATCTATTATTCAAAAAAACACGTAAATATACCTATACCCAAAATAATCTCAATATATACATTAGCAAATACTTTTTAATCAATAATATTAATGAAAGATTTGGCAATGAATTCAAATGAAAGTAACAGTCCGTTAAACAACGGAATGCGTATTTTAAAAAAAATTGGATTGTGTATATTAATAGTCTGTATTATTATTTTTTACATTTTATCCTTTTGTTTTTTAAATGAGTAATCTCAAATTACAGAATCTATGCCCCCAAAAATTAGTTTGAAAAATTATTACATTGCTATATCAAAAGAAATTCCAACTATTGCAAAATTAAATCACTGAATACTATTTACTTTGAGATGTATTCGTTTAAAATTTGACAAATCCACACAAATACTCGAAAGAATAAAAATAAAAAACAACTTAATCAAGCTACTGAAAATAAACTAGAAGCTACTTTAAAACAAACGTGAAAGAATATAAATTTAAATTTTATGAGCTAAACTGATTTAATTGAAATTAGTACTCATTAAGCATTACAATTTCATTTTGAATGGCGTAAACCACTAAACCTGCTATATTTCTGGACTCCGTTTTAAGCAACAAATTATTCCGATGTCCTTCGACTGTTCTTGGGCTGATAAAGAGTTGTTCTGCTATTTCTACAGCATTTTTTTGGAGGCAAATAAGTTGCAATATTTCAATTTCACGAGTAGTCAAAAAAGTGGTATCAAAACTGCTTTTTGCTTTTTTATTGGTCAAAAAATCATCCTGAATAATTTTCAAAACATAAGCCGAATAATAAAACCCATTAACGGCTACTTCATTTATAGTCGTTAACAACTGCTGTGGAGTCGAGTTTTTTATAAGGTAGGAAACGGCACCAACGGCAATCATATTAGCTACAAAAGATTTTGAATCATAACTAGTCAAGGCAATAATCTTAATTTCAGGAAAATCTTTATGGAGAATTTTGGTTGCTTCAACACCATTTATTCCTGGCATTTTCAAATCCATCATTACAATATCTGGCAAGATTGTACTTTCTTTTAAAAATGAAATAAGTTCACTTCCGCCCGATGCTTCATATATAATATCTATATTTTTTTCTCGTTCCAATAAAAAAGAAATCCCTTTTCTGAACAGAATTTCATCATCAACTAAAACTATTTTAATGTTATCATTCATTATTTAAAAATTAAAAACTGCTCTGATTCCTTTATTCAATGCAGAATCTATAGTAAACGACCCGTTTAAAAAAGCAATCCTGCTTTCTATATTTTTCATACCAAGTCCTTTTTGATTTTTGTTGTTTGTCTGATCAAAACCTATCCCGTTATCCGAATAACTACACATTTTTCGATTATTAGTTTCTTCAAAGAGAATGGTTATAACCGTCGCTTTTCCATGACGCAATGAATTATTCATTAACTCCTGAAGAATTCTGAAAACATGCAAATGTCTGTCATTTTCGGCAATGTCAAACGCTGTTTTATTTTCATAATTTACCTGTACAGCTTTGGAACTGCTATATTCTATACACAATTCCTCAACGCCGGCATGAAGTCCGAATTTATCTAAAACTGGTGGTAACAAACCATGTGCAATTTTTCGGGAATTATCTAATGCTTTAGTGGTAAGATTGATAATATTCCCTGTGATTTCAACAATATCATTTTCGGATAAATTGGGAGAATTAAGCAAATGACTGTTTAAAGAAACAATATTAAGTTTTGAACTGATATCGTCATGTAAATCTTGAGCAATGCGTTTGCGCTCCTCTTCTTGAGTTATAATTACTGCACTTAAAAGTTCTTTTTGATACTGAATTTCTAAATCTTTTTTTTCTAATTCCTTCTGAATAATTTTCTTTCTCGAAAAATAAAAAAACAAGATTAACACTAATCCCATTAAAACAAAAGCGACGCAAGAATAAATGACTATTTCAATTACATCACTTTCATATATTGCTTTTGCTTTCATAAATTAGTTTCTAATTCCTTTTTAGAAAAACTTTTCTTCCATTCGTACAGAACAAATAACTGGTAAAAAACATAAAAAAGTGCATTTAAAATCCAAGGAATTTTTGTGAATTCCCGACTTAAAGTTACTGTTAAATTACCAACGAGAAAAAGGATAGTACTCCCGAATAAATAAAGTAAAATTCCCATATTTATATAATAAAATTCCTTTTTTTCATTTAACATATTGTAAAAATGAAAAGCCGAAAAAATAATTATCGAAAAAGAGGTAATAAATATTTCGAATAAATTAAACTCAAAAAACAATTTAGGGTAAATTGTATATTGAATTCCCAAAAAAGACAAAACCAAAATTAAAGTCAATTTAATTATCTTTCTTTGATATTTTTCTTTTAATAATTCCAGATAAAAAAAACTTAAAATTATAAATTGGGCAATAAAGTAAAAATGGGATAAAAATAGATTTCCCATTCCAAGAGAAGACAAAACTCTTGATGCTATTTGTATGACACCAATAACAGCAATGTAAACCGTAAAAATCCTGAATGCTTTTCCTTGATTAGAAAAACACATTGCAAAGACTACAAAATTTAATCCTAAAACTAAATATCCTATTTTAATAAATAAATCCAGCATCTATTTAAACATTGGGCTTTGAGGATCACAAACAGACGGACAAGGAGATGTAAAATCATAGATATTCTCTTTTGTTGTTGCAGTATCACCTACTCCAACCGTAATCATATCTACATAAATTCCTGTTTCCGAATCGTATTTTGTGCCTACAATCATTAATTTTTCAACACCTTCATCATCCACACCAATGTAAGCTCTTACGGCATCAACTCCTTCTGTTAAAACCTCCAGTAAATCTACTTTTGGAATCAAAAAAGCATTCAAATGATGGTGTTTATTGTAATTGCCCTCTCGTTTAGACCATCGTTTAGCCCACTTTTGAGCTGTTTTTAAAGGAATTGCATTTACTGTTTTTGATTGTTCATTGTTTTGTGAAGTAGTTTCTTGTGGCATATTTTCAAGATTTGGGAGTTATCAATTTTTAGAAATTAGAAACATTAGCTAAACTACCATTTTTTATTGTTTTAACAAAACTCAAATTTATAGATTCGAAAATAAAAAAGCCTAAATTATTAATCTAGGCTTTAATTTTTTAAATATAATAAACAGACTATCAGTATTTATTTTCTAAAAAGGAACATCACTATCATCATCAAGATCATTCAAATTACTTCCGAAAGCTTCATTAGCAGAAGGCAGGTTTTTAGTAATAAATGAATTCTCATCTTGGTTCATACTTGAAGGCAAGTCATCATATCCGCCACTATAATCTTCGAGATTATCAAATTTACCTAAATTACCAATAAATTTCAATCGAACATTTTCTATACTACCATTACGGTGTTTTGCTATCATTATCTCTGCCTGACCTGCAGTTGGTGAAGCCTCATCATCATCCCATTCGTCAATTTTATAATATTCAGGACGATATAAAAACGAAACAATATCAGCATCTTGCTCAATCGCTCCCGATTCACGAAGGTCAGAAAGCAACGGTCTTTTACTGGAACCACGGGTTTCAACCGCACGAGATAATTGAGAAAGTGCAATAACAGGAACATTTAATTCCTTTGCCAATGCTTTTAAGTTTCGGGAAATAGTTGAAATCTCCTGCTCTCTATTTCCTCCGCCTTTTCCGTTTCCACCAGCAGTCATCAATTGCAAATAATCCACAATAATAATTCTGATACCATGTTGGGAAACCAAACGTCTGGCTTTTGCTCTCAAATCAAAAATAGATAATGAAGGCGTATCATCTATAAAAAGTGGCGCTTTTTCCAGGTTTTTCACTTTGGTGCTCAATTGTTCCCACTCGTGTTTTTCTAATTTTCCAGTACGTAATTTTTCTGATGACAAACCTGTTTCCGAGGAAATTAAACGGGTAATTAACTGAACTGATGCCATTTCTAAAGAAAACAAAGCAACAGGCATTCCAAAATCAATAGCCATATTTCTGGCCATCGATAATACAAATGCAGTTTTCCCCATCGCTGGTCTGGCTGCAATAATAATTAAATCACTTGGCTGCCAACCAGATGTAATCTTATCTAATTTATCAAAACCAGTCGCAACACCACTCAATCCTTCCTGACCAGCAATTTCTTCAATTCGTTTTTTGGCTTGTAATACTAAACTTTGTGCCGTTTCGGAACTACGTTTAATATTTCCTTGTGTTACTTCATATAATTTTGATTCGGCTCTATCTAATAAATCAAAAACATCTGTTGTTTCATCATAAGATTCTTCGATAATTTCGGATGAAATACGAATCAGACTGCGTTGAATAAATTTTTGAAGAATAATTCTGGAGTGAAATTCAATGTGTGCAGAAGAAGATATTTTCTGAGTCAATTGAATTAAGTAAAAATCACCTCCAGCCAACTCTAATTTTGCATTTTTCTTGAGTTGAGCAGAAACGGTTAATAAGTCAATGGGCTGCGTTTCTGTAAACAGTTGAACGATAGCCTCAAAAATATGTTTATGTGCGTCTTTATAAAAAGCATCAGGTTGTAAAATGTCAATTACATCATCTACTCCTTTTTTGTCAATCATCATCGCACCAAGCACAGCTTCTTCTAGCTCTAACACTTGTGGAGGTAACTTTCCTTTTTCAAGACTTATGATAGTCGATTTATCTACCTTCACAGGGTTTATATTTCTGAAATTTTCCATGGAGCGAAAGTAACAAAAATTAAAAAATTATGACCACTGAGTTATTACAAAAATTTGTTGATAAGTAACTATTTTTTGTTTATAACCCAAAAAAAACCGAAACCATAAGGCTTCGGATTGTATATAATTTTGTAAGATTTTACTCTTTAAAATCACCCATTTTACAGTATTTATCCATTCTTTGAGCAACTAATTCTGTTGTTGATAAGTCTTTTAATTCATTAAATCCTTTCATGATATATTGCTCCACTGTTTTGAATGTACTGGCTCTGTCATAATGAGCTCCACCAAGTGGTTCAGGTATAATATCATCAATTAATTTTTGTTTTTTCATGTCAGTAGAAGTTAATTTCAAAGCTTCGGCAGCTTGTTCTTTATACTCCCAACTTTTCCATAAAATAGAAGAGCAAGATTCTGGAGAAATTACTGAATACCATGTGTTTTCAAGCATATAAACGCGATCTCCAACACCTATTCCCAAAGCTCCTCCCGATGCACCTTCACCAACAATAACGGTTATAATAGGCACTTTTAAACGAACCATTTCAAAAATATTTCTTGCAATGGCTTCTCCTTGTCCGCGTTCTTCGGCTTCAAGTCCAGGATAAGCTCCCGGAGTATCAACCAAAGTCAATACTGGAATTCCAAATTTCTCAGCCATTTTCATTAAACGCAATGCCTTTCTATATCCTTCAGGATTTGCCATCCCAAAGTTTCTGTATTGACGGGTTTTAGTGTTGAATCCTTTTTGTTGGCCTACAATCATAAAAGATTGTCCATCTATTTTACCTAAACCACCAATCATGGCTTTGTCATCTTTAAATCCTCTGTCACCGTGAAGTTCCAGAAAAGTATCTCCACAAAGTGCTTTGATATGATCTAAGGTATAAGGTCTGCTTGGATGTCTTGATAATTGTACACGTTGCCAAGCCGTCAGGTTTTTATAGATATGTCGTTTGGTTTCTTCTAGTTTCTTGTTGATTTGTTTACACGTATTCGTCACATCAACATCTGATTCTTGACCAATAACAACACATTTTTCTAACTGTTCTTCCAGTTCTTTTATAGGAAGCTCAAAATCTAAATATTCCATAGGATTTTTGCTTTATTTTTTTCTGATTTGGAAATGCAAATATAAAATTTAAAATCGTTTGACGAGGGATATTTTCCATTTAAGTGCAAATATTACCTCTTAACTACATAAACTTCTTATTACTCTTTGTCTTTTTGGTAATGTTTAATAACGCCATTGAGAATTACAGTAATTACAATTATCAGGGCTCCAATGTAAAATTCCTTACTCATTTTTTCTTTTCCTCCAAGGATAAAATAAGCCAAAATAATCCCATAAACCGGCTCTAAATTTGTCGTTAACATAACCGTATATGGTGACAATTTCTGCATGACTTTCACAGAAGCGGTAAATGCATAAGCCGTACAAACAGAAGCTAATATCAGAATCAATACCCAATTATTTACGGTTAAAACAAAAAAATCAAAAGAGAATTTTTGTTGCAACAAAAAGTAGAACGTTATAAAAACAAAACCGGCTAAAAATTCATAAAAAGAAATTACCGACGGATCATGACGCTCGATTAATTTACCATTCATCAACGTGAATAAAACGCCTAAAATAATAGAAGTTAAAGCATAAAGCATCCCATCCAAATAATTAATTTCGACTTGCATAATGAGTGCCAATCCTGCAATAATAATTAATCCGAAGAAAACTTCATACCATAGCACCTTTCTACCATAAAAAATAGGTTCCAACAAAGAGGCAAAAAAAGCTCCCAATGAAAAAACCGATAGTGTAATGGATACATTCGAAACATGAATGGCTTTAAAGAAAAAGATCCAATGTAGTGCAATCAGCAAACCTACAAACACTAATTTCAACAATGAGCGTAGCGGAATCTGGAAGGATTTTTTTTTGAAAACAATAAATACAGCCAGAAAAAAACCAGCAAAAAGCATTCGATACCAAACCAAAGCATCTGCAGTAATTGTGATCAAGGCTCCCAAAATAGCAGTAAAACCCCAAATAAATACTATTAAATGAAGATTTAAGTAACTCTTTAAATTATCGTTTCGCATTGCGCAATAAGTAAATGGCTAAAATTCCGAAGGCAATATTAGGTAACCAAACGGCCAACATTGGAGGAATACTTGATTTTTCAGCTAATACTCCGAAGATTTTATCAAAAAAGACAAAAGCAAAAGCAAGAGCAATTCCTATTGCTAAATTAGTTCCCATTCCTCCTCTTCGTTTCATAGAAGAAACTGCAACAGCAATAATTGTAAGTATAAATGCAGAAACCGGAATACTATATTTTTTGTATAAAACAACCAAATAAACATTGATATTTGAAGAACCACGACTCTTTTCTTTTTCAATAAAAGCATTTAATTTACCTAGACTTAAAGTCTCTGCAATGTAAACTACAGGTGTTAAATCTTCTAAATCAAAACTAAATTTAGCCTTTTTTTCAGGTACTTTTTCTATTTTGTCACCCAGTTTCCCCACGGTTCTTTTGGTATAATCATAGAGTGTGTAGGTACTATCTTTTGGATTCCATTTAATTCTGCTTGCCGTTATTTTATGTACCAGTTTCTCTTCTTTAAACTTTTCTAACGAAAAATTAAAAGCAGTTTTGGATTCGGTATTAAAACTATTTACATAAATAAATTCATCATCACTAATTTGTCTGTAAACATCTGTATTATCGCCCATCATAGCTTGCTTTCCATCATTCCTCAGATAAGTGTATCTAAAGTTATTGAACCCTTCACTGGAAGCAGGAACAATAAAAAACCCCATTAACAACACAAAAACAGATATAATAGACGCACCAATAATATAGGGCCTTAAAAAACGAGTAAAAGATATTCCAGAACTTAGAATCGCTATAATTTCGGTATTATTTGCCAATTTAGAAGTAAACCATATCACCGATAAAAACAGAAATATCGGAAATAGCATGTTAGCGAAATAAACTGTAAAATGATAATAATAGATAGCAATTTCAAGGAATGGAACTTTATTTTCCAACATTTTATTGATCTTCTCCGAAACATCAATAACAATTCCTATTGGGATAAACAATAACAACATAACCGCAAAAGTGGCTAAATATCGTTTTAGAATGTATTTATCTATAATTGTTAACATGATTTTGGGGGTGTTGGGTTTTAGTTGTCAGGTTTTAAAATCTAATAACAAAACCTAATATTTATAATCTCTGACTCATATTTTTCACCATCATTTCTTTCCAAGGTCTGAAATCTCCTGCTAAGATATGTTTTCTGGCTTCACGAACCAACCACATATAAAAACCAAGATTATGAATCGTGGCAATTTGTTTCCCCAAATATTCATTGGCAGCAAACAAGTGACGTAGATATGCTTTTGTGTATTCCGTGTCCACGAAAGTGATTCCCATTTCGTCTATTGGCGAAAAATCAGCTTCCCACTTTTTGTTTTTGATGTTAATAGAGCCATTTGCAGTAAAAAGCATTCCGTTTCGGGCATTTCTGGTAGGCATCACACAATCGAACATATCAATTCCAAGTGCAATATTTTCGAGAATATTTATTGGTGTCCCAACTCCCATCAAATAACGAGGCTTGTCTTCCGGAAGAATTTCGCAAACCACTTCGGTCATCGCATACATTTCCTCAGCAGGTTCTCCAACAGAAAGTCCGCCAATGGCATTTCCCTGCTGTCCTGAATTAGCAATATATTCCGCCGATTGTCTACGTAAATCTTTATAAGTACTTCCTTGAACAATAGGGAAAAATGTTTGTTCATAACCATATTTCATTGGCACTTTATCCAAATGATTGATACAACGATCCAACCAACGATGTGTCATATGCATCGAGCGTTGTGCATACCGATAATCACATGGATATGGCGTACATTCGTCAAAAGCCATGATAATATCAGCTCCAATTGTACGTTGAATTTCCATTACATTCTCTGGCGTAAAAATATGATACGAACCATCGATATGCGATTTGAATTTCACTCCTTCTTCCTTGATTTTTCTATTCGCCGAAAGAGAGTACACTTGATAACCTCCTGAATCAGTCAAGATATTGCGATCCCAATTCATGAATTTGTGCAAACCACCGGCTTTTTCGAGGATTTCGGTTTGAGGACGTAAGTATAAATGATAAGTGTTTCCCAGAATAATATCTGGATTAATATCGTCTTTTAGTTCCCGCTGATGTACTCCTTTTACAGAGGCTACGGTCCCTACAGGCATAAAAATTGGAGTTTCAATTACACCGTGATCGGTGGTAATGCTTCCCGCTCTAGCTTTTGACTGCGGATCTTTTTGTAATAAATCAAACTTCATAGATACATTTTTCTCCCAACTGTTCGGGACGGCAAAGATAGGTTAATTTGAAAATTAGATAATTACTTAATTTAAAAATTTAATTAAGATTTGGGAATTCGCATACAATCCAGATTTTTTAAAGAAAAATAACCCTTTCCAATACAACGAAAAACATTGCCTTTGCACAAAATTTAAGAAACATAGTTTGTTTAAGTCATTCATTTCTTATAAAAAATATTGAACAAATACTTTATTTTGTTTTCCCTTCATGCAATTTATTTTTAAGTATTAGCTCTAATAAATTCTATCTAAAATGTATATTTGCCAAGCATTTGAGAGAACTAGAGTTCGTTACTTTTTTTAATTTTATAAAAGTCATCAACCCTATTTACTGTTTAATTGAAATGTTATTTTAATAAATAATTGAGAACAATCATGAGTACTTTAAAAAAAATAAATGTAGTAAGAAGAGCATTAATGCAAGGACTTACCAAAAACATTGGCAACACAAACTCAACAAAAAATATTAAATTAACAGATAAGACTGACATCAAAAAAGTTTTAATCAGCAGACCAAATCAAAGGCTGGGTAATTTATTATTGATCACACCATTAATTCAAGAAGTTACAAACACTTTTCCAGGATGTAAAATTGACTTGTTCGTAAAAGGAACGCTTGCTCCTATTGTGTTTGAAAATTATGAAAACATAAATAACGTGGTTGAATTGCCGAAAAAACCTTTTAAAGAAACCCTGAATTATATTAAAGTCTGGATAAAACTAAAAAAACAACACTACGACATTGCAATTAACGTAGATAAAAACTCTTCGTCAGGGAGATTATCTGTACAATTTGCCAATGCGACCTACAAGTTTTTTGGCGAGGCAAGCGAAGATATTGAATCAAAATACAAAGATTACGAACACATTGCTAAATATCCTATCTACAACTTCAGAAGCTTTTTGACGCAGTTAGGTGTAGATAAAAACGAAAGTCCAATTCCATCTTTGGATCTCAAATTAAGTAATTCAGAAATCAATAATGGTCAAAAATTATTAAAAGACATCGTCAATAACGAAAAAAAGACCATTTGTATCTTTACTTATGCAACGGGTGACAAATGTTATTCAGAAACTTGGTGGGAAGTATTTTATGAAAGACTAAAAGCAGAATATCAAAATAATTATAATATCATCGAAGTTTTACCTGTTGAAAATATTTCTAAAATTGGATTTAAAGCGCCGACTTTTTACAGCAAAGATGTTCGTGAAATTGGCTCTTTAATTGCTAACAGCGTTCTATTTATTGGTGCAGACAGCGGTATAAGATCTGGCCAATATGCCACCAGAATTTGTGGCGCAACACTGCCAGGTGCAAATGAATTTACCCAATCTAACCGCCCTTAAAACAGCGGTCATGCAACACCAGTACTTTATAGGCTGCGATAGCGGCATCATGCATTTGTCCAGCGCTTCAAAAACGCCTACTGTCGGACTGTTTTCTAAAGATAATATCAGGAAATATGAACCTTACAATAACAATAGTGTAGCTATAAACACTAACGACTCTACTGTTGATGATTGGATTAAAGTGATAAATAAAATTCTCTCCTAGTGTTTAAAACGCATTGAAGAAACACATTATAAAACAAAAAACTAAGAAATTCTGCCTGAAATTATTGCAAAACTCTGTTGATTTGAGTAAAGTTTTTCTCGTAGTATTTCTCTTTGGTAGACGAAATAATTACTCCGCTACTCACAGAAGAATGTATGAATTTTATTTCCCCATCACATACCTCAACTACCATTCCGACATGGTTTATTTGTCTTCGACCATTTGTTTTAAAAAAGATTAAATCGCCTTTTTGTGCATTTTCGGTGTCAATTTTAGAACCAAAATTAGCTTGCTCAAAAGAAGATCTTGGCAACTTAATATCAAATGCACCAAAAGTAGTACACATCAAACCAGAACAATCAAAACCATTCTTTGAGGTTCCTCCAGTTCTATATCTCGTCCCAATATTATCGGAAGCAATGCGTATTAATTGATCAACCAATTCAACGTTGCTGGTTGGTCTTATAAAACTATTTGATTCTGAGGTTGGATTTTTTTCAGTTTCTGTTTTTTCTACTATTGTATTTTCTACTGTACTATTTGGATTACGAATAGTTAATTTATACCCCACAAGTAATTTTTTGACAATTCCGGGATTTTGCTTTTCTAATTCTTCAACAGAAATTCCATATTGTTTTGCAATTCCGAATTTAGTTTCCTTCGGTAAAACTTCTCTCGTTATTACCGTATTTAGTTCCGAAACAGCTTCTTTTGATGGAGTTGCTACAACAACTTCCTCTTTTGATGTTTCTTTTATCGAAATGGCTGGCACTTCAATACTTTTTGCCGATTCATTTTCTGCTAAAAAGTTTGCTTTAGTTCCTTCTTTTACTGGAATATTTATCTTTTGACCAATTTTAAGAGATCCTTTTTCTACTGTCGGATTGGCTTTATCTATAGCTGCTATTGAAATTCCATATTGTTTAGCAATGGCATATTTTGTCTGATTTTGCAACACTTCATGCACTATAATTTCCGTTTTTTCTTCGGTAATTTCTTTTTCAGGAGTTACTGCAACTGGCTCTAATTTCAGAACGTCTTTAGTTGAAGCAACTATCTTTTCAACTAACTTAACTGGTTCTTTCTCTAAAATCGGATTTACATTGATTCCTTCTTTTGCCGGAATATTAATTTTCTGACCTATTTTAAGTGATTGCTTTTCTAATTTCGGATTAGCGTTGTACAAATCTGTAATCGAAATTCCGTATTGTTTTGCTATAGCATATTTCGTCTCATTTTGGGCGACTTCATGAATACTATTTTCAAGAACAACCTCACTTTTAGAAACTGAAATTGGTGTCTTTAATTTTTCTTTTGAAGGAGTTGCAGTTTCTTCAACTATTTTTACTTGTTCGTTTTCTAAAACCGGATTCGCATTTTGTGGTATAGCAATCTTCTGGCCCTTTTTTAATCCTGAAGTTCCTATTTTTGGATTGGCTTTATTTAAATCATCAACCGTAAGTCCGTATTGTTTCGCGATTCCAAAAAGTGTTTCTTTCGCTAAAACTTCATGTGTTCTTTCACTTTTAACTGAGGCAACCTCAACAGCATCATTCCTTTTATTTGCATTTTGAGAAGGAATCAATAAAACGGAGTTTAGTTTTAAAACTCCTCGGCAATCTGGATTTAATTCGTAAATAACACTCGATTTTATCTTATATTTTTGTGCAATAGTTGATATTGTTTCGCCTTTTGAGATGGTGTGCTTCGTATACTTTTCTTGCGCAAAAATACTTATGCTGCTAAAAAATACCATTATTAAAATTAATTTGAAATACCTCATTCTATTTTTTTAAATTATTATTGCAAGTTTTTAATGCTAATGGTTTTCAGGATTTAATTACCGAATCACCTAGCCCTTACCTTCTTAATTGCGATAAGAAATAAAGTTTGTAGTATTATTTCACAAAGAAATAAAAACAGGGAAATTTTTACAAAATCTGGAATTTAAGTCAATTCCAAAACATCCCGATGAAATAGTTGAATTTCTACAAAAAGCTAATTTAAGCATAAAAAATAAAAAAAACTCCTTTTCGAATGGTAATTTTTAAAAATCCGCACATAAAACTTCTCTTTTTTAGTAAAAGCTTACATAATGACCTTAAAAATTTACAAGGGAATTGAACTCTTTTTTTTAGCTGATTGCAAAGTTCCCTTATTAAAGCCATAAGTCCAATGTTTTTAAGAAAATTTTAGAATTAAATTATGAAACTCGAGAAGGTGATACATTCCTATATTAGTTTACAGCAAACTGTCTTAGCCCTGATCGCAGTGAAAAGCCTTTTTTGAAATGGTCTTGACTTTTTTCTTGACGAAAAAGAGCGACCGGAGGAAGCTCCTTTTTAGTCTTAGAAAAAGCAAGAACAGGAAAAAAGCTTGTAACGAAGAGCAGGAAATTGCTTCTAAAAAAAAAGCTCCTCTTAAAAAAGAGAAGCTTTTATGAAACTACATTGAATTAATTATGCTTTTCCGGCAGCAGCAATCAAGTTTAATGCTGAACCAGCAACAAACCAACCAATTTGCCCTTCGTTATAGGTATGATTTGCCAAGATAATATCTTTGGTTCCATCAGTGTGAACGAACTCTAACGTTAATGGTTTTCCTGGAGCAAAATCTACTAAATCTGTGATGTTGATGGTATCATCTTCTTGGATTTTATCGTAATCTGTTTCATTAGCAAATGTCAATCCTAAAAGACCTTGTTTTTTAAGGTTTGTTTCATGGATACGTGCAAATGATTTCACGATAACAGCACGAACTCCTAAATGACGTGGCTCCATCGCTGCGTGCTCACGAGAAGATCCTTCACCGTAGTTGGTATCTCCTACTACGATGGTTCCTACGCCAGCTGCTTTGTAAGCACGCTGAGTAGCAGGAACAGGACCATATTCACCTGTCAATGCGTTCTTCACGTTGTCCGTCTTCTCGTTGAAGAAGTTCACCGCTCCGATTAACATGTTGTTAGAGATATTATCTAAGTGACCACGGTATTTCAACCAAGGACCTGCCATGGAGATGTGA
>ERZ1034361.744-NODE-744-length-19561-cov-7.104034_pt1 | contig 19561 bp, 13 predicted proteins | sample MGYA00520617_ERZ1034361 | MGnify/ENA primary metagenome ERZ1034361 (study PRJEB33736, sample SAMEA104284507) | Azolla filiculoides | biome: Urban; feature: Water surface; material: Ditch water | place: Netherlands | collected 2015-10-28 | depth 0-0.1 m ...
AAGCAAATTCATTTAACTGAAACAGGACATGAACATATTGAAGAACTCATGGTCGAACATGGGCTTTTCACAGATGGTGCTAGTTTATACGATTCAGCGAATTTACGTTTGATGCACTATATCAACGCAGCACTACGCGCTCACGCACTCTTTAGACGTGACGTTGAATATATTGTCAAAGAAGATCAAGTGATTATCGTTGATGAATTCACAGGTCGTACAATGCCTGGAAGACGTTGGTCTGAGGGTTTGCATCAAGCGATTGAGGCAAAAGAAGGCGTCTCAATTCAAAATGAAAATCAAACGTTAGCGTCAATCACGTTTCAGAATTATTTCCGCTTATATGAAAAACTGTCCGGCATGACCGGAACAGCCGATACGGAAGCCTTTGAATTAAATAAAATCTATGGATTAGAAGTGGTTGTTATTCCAACACATCGCTCCATGATTCGCCGTGACTTAGGCGATGTTGTCTTCTTAACCTCAGCAGAAAAATACCAAGCCGTCGCTAAAGATATCAAAGACTGCGTCAGTCGTGGTCAACCGGTGTTAGTTGGCACAACCTCGATTGAAAATTCTGAATTGCTATCAGGTATTTTGACGCAACAAGGCATTCAACACGAAGTATTAAACGCAAAGCAACATGAGCGTGAAGCGCATATTATCGAGCAAGCCGGTCAACCTAATGCCGTCACTATTGCAACCAACATGGCTGGACGCGGGACAGATATCGTTCTTGGTGGTAATTTAGAGGCTGAACTTGCAACACTTGATGAGCAAGCAACACAAGCACAAAAAGATAAAATTCGTGGTGCATGGCTTGAACGCCACAATACCGTAGTTGCTAGCGGTGGATTACATGTCATCGGCTCTGAGCGCCATGAATCTCGACGTATTGATAATCAATTACGTGGTCGCTCAGGTAGACAAGGCGATCCGGGATCAAGTCGGTTCTTCTTGTCACTTGAAGACGATTTAATGCGCATTTTTGCTTCTGAGCGTGTTTCTGGCCTCATGCAAAAACTGGGCATGGGAAATGGCGAAGCCATTGAACATCCGTGGGTCACACGCTCCATTGAAAATGCGCAACGTAAAGTCGAAGCGCATAACTTCAATATTCGTAAAGAAATCTTAGCTTACGACGACGTGGCAAATGATCAACGCAAAGTTATCTATGCGCAACGCAGTGACATCATGGCCGCAACCGATATTTCCGATATTGTGACAGCTATTCGTGAAGATGTGGTTAATAATATGATTTCACTCTATATCCCACAAAAAACGATGATGGAACAGTGGAATATTAAAGGGTTAGAAGAACATCTTAGCATTGAATTTGGCGTTGACATCCCTGTTTCAGACATGCTCACAGCGGAAAAAAATCTCAATGAAGATACCTTGCGCGAACGTATTATTGCCATTCTTGAAGAAAATCACCTCAAAAAAGAAGAAGCTATAGGCGCTGACACGCTGCGTAATGTTGAAAAAACATTCATGCTACGCGCTCTTGATCACAATTGGAAAGAGCATTTGGCTGCAATGGATTATTTGCGTCAAGGCATTCATTTTAGAGGTTACGCTCAAAAAGATCCCAAACAAGAATACAAACGTGAAGCGTTTGAGATGTTTACGAATCTACTTGAAACGATTAAATTTGAAGTCGTGGGATTGTTGTTTAAAATTCCAAGTGACATAACTGCCATTCAAGACGACATTGACCTGCCCGCGCCAGCAAAAACAGTGGTCAGTGACCCTGAAAACTTAGAGGATCATTTTGTTGTGCTAGCCAATTCAGAGGCACCCACCTTAGCTGAACAACCAACGAGTGCGGTCAATCAAGTTGGCAGAAACGAACCTTGTCCTTGTGGTTCGGGGCGTCGCTACAAACACTGTCACGGGAAATTGGATTAATTCCCTCCTTTACTCACGGCGTCACTTTTTTGAATAGCGATGAATGAATTGAACTATTGTGAATATCATGATGTCATTCATTAAAAAATATTGCTTTAATTTCAATTTATTGCAATTAAATAAAAAAAGAAACGCCGTAGTAGGCATTGATATTACGAGTTCCGCTGTCAAATTAGTTGAACTTGGTCAAAATAGCACTGGATACATACTGAAAAGTTGTACTGTTGAACCCATACCATGCAGTGAACACGAACAACAATCCACGGCAAATAGGGCCGTTATCGCTCAAACAATACAAAAAGCCTTAAAAAAATCCACTATAACAGCCAAACAGGCGGTTGTTGCTGTAAGTGGCGCATCTGTTATTGTTAAATCTATTTCAATTCCCGCTGGGCTTAATGAAGATGAAATACTCGAACAAATTATCATCGATGCCCCAAAACACATGCCGTATAATATCCATGACGTTTGTTTTGATTTTGAAATTCAAGGCACAAATAACACCAACGCAACTCTTCTCGATGTGCTATTAGTGGCGATACGAAAGGAATTCATCGAACAGAAAGTAGAAATACTCAAGTACGCCCAATTAAAACCGAAAATTATTGAAGTGGAAACGTTTACCATTGGAAATGCTCTGCAACTTCTCACATCGCAATTACCCGATAAGTTTGAAAATAAAACGATTGCAGCCATTGATATTGGTGCTAATGTAACCACTTTACACGTGATACACCATTCACGCTCAATTTATACAAGAGAATTAAGTTTTGGAGGAAATCAGCTCACTCATCAAATTGCACAGACTTATAACTTAACCTACGCAGATGCAGAGCAAGCCAAAATACAAGGTACTTTATCCGATGCTTATATGACGGATATTTTAGCGCCCTTTAAACTAAATATCGTACAACAAATTCAACGAAGCATTCAATTTTTTAGTGCCTCTCAAATAAACCACCGGATTGACAGTATTGTTTTATTCGGCGGATGTGCGGCTATCTCAGACATAGATACATTAGTTGCTCAAGCGCTAGATTTGCCAACATGCGTTGCAAACCCTTTTATTGATATGACGTATTCAGAAAATATCAACCCACAGCAAGTTGGTCAATATGCATCCGCCATGTTAGTGGCTTGTGGTCTTGCGTTGCGACATTTTGATTGATGGTCAAAATCAATTTATTGCCTTGGCGAGAAACACAGCAAAAAGAAAAACAACAACGTTTTCTCATTGCGCTCAGTGTGTCTCTCATTTTCGTTTTTTCAACTTTTGTCTTCGTGCATCTTCACATTGCGCGTCAAAAAGCTTTTCAAATTAAACGGAATACCATGCTGCAAAATGAAATCACACAACAAGATCAAATAATTGTCACCATTAAAAATATGGATGAAAAAACGCGTCAAATAACTGATAAAATAAATTATATTAATACATTGCGAAAAACACGTTTAGAAACATTAGATGTGTTAAATCAACTCTCTGTCGCTATACCTCACTCGGTATATTTAACAAAATTAACCAGAACCAATCAAAAGATCATTATTGAAGGCAAAGCACAATCTAGTGGAGCACTCTCTGAGTTTATGCACAACATGGACAATGAAACATTATTTCAATCCACTGTACTTGAAACGATGACTACACCAGATGACGCACGCATCGAAAACATAAAAAGCAATCAAAACATCCCGCTCTTTACATTCCACACACAACAACACAATGAAAATTAAATTGATGAAAATATGAAACATTTCCTTATCAATTTAGCTGATATCAACTGGGATTTAAACGCAGCGGGGCGTTGGCCTATGCCAATTCAGCTGACTTTTATTATAGTCAGTTCACTTTTATTGGCGCTTATTTGCTTTCATTACGATACGCAAAACGAACTCAATGAACTAAACGTATTAAAACAAAGTGAAGTACAACTAAAAACAACATTTGAAGCAAAACAAAAACAAACCGGAAATGCTCTAAATCAACAAGCACAGCTCAATATCATTGAATCACAATGGCTAGAAATGGCGGTCAATATGCCTATAGATGAAAGTGCTTCATCATTACTACAACACATTTCTCAAATGGGAATGGATAATCATTTAGAGTTTAAATCACTTCAATTAATGCCTAAAGTGCCTCAAGCTATTTTCATTGAACTGCCCATTCGTATTGAAGTAACTGGAAAATACAACGAATTATCTACATTTATTGGTGAACTCGAGCAACTCACCCCCTTAGTGACGCTTCATGACCTGACAATTTCATCACAAGATAGTCCACAAGGCAGACCGTCAACTAATCGACTGTTGATGTCACTGTTCATCAACGCGTATCTTCCTAGTGAAAAAATTCAAAAAAATGTTGCGCAATAAACATATTTTACCTACATTTTTTCATGTTATCTTCATGATAATTATCACAGTTATGCTAACAGCGTGCGATAATACAGAAGACACAAGCGATTTAAGCCAATACATCGCACAGATTAAATTAACAACACAAAATACTAGCTCTTCTTTGACGACAATTACCCAAACAGATACACCCATTTTTAAACCTAACAATGTGCAACGAAATCCTTTTATACCTTCCATGCAAATTGAAAGTAAACCTGTCTATCGTCTTAATAGTAATCGCATAAAAGAACCACTTGAATCTATTGCATTAAACCATTTACACATGGTGGGAACAATTCAAATTGATTCGCTAGTTTGGGCGTTAATCAAAGACGATGAAAATCACCTCTATCGCGTAAAAAAAGGCAATTATTTAGGTGAAAATGCAGGAAAAATCACCTATATTGACACTGAAACAGTTGAACTTGTAGAAATGATACCCAATCAACAAGGGCAATTTAGTGAAAATCATGCAAATTTACGTTTAACACCATAAATAGACATGCTTAACTATACTAACTTAATTTATTTATTACTGTGCTTACTCCCCCTTTGCTCACTAGCAAATAATAATGATAAAACAATGCATGAACACATTGCATCCGCTGAAAGCGACATACAAAATCATTACACAGGTAAAAAATTAACACTCCATTTCCAAGATGTTGCCATTCGTCAAGTGATGGCGATTTTAGCGGAATTTACCGGAAAAAATATTGTTGTGAGTGAGGAGGTAGTAGGAAATATTACGTTAAAACTTGATAATGTACCGTGGGATGAAGCACTTGATTTTATTATGATAACAAAAGAGCTAGGTCAATATGAATCAGGAAATGTGACTTTAATTGCACCACTTGATAAAATCAAAGCTTACAAAGAAAAACAACAGCAAATGGAAGAAATACTCGAAAAATCAGATCCATTGATAACCGAGTACATTAAAATAAATTATGCTAAAGGTGAAACGCTACGCAATATTTTAAACGGTGTCAGTCTAGCTAATGCAAGCAGTTGCGAAACGGATGAGTCGCAAAGGTACCCACTAACAGATGCTAGCGTCCCTATAAATATGGAGTTTCGAGAAGCGTTAAACGATATGCATAGCTCGACATCGCCCAAAACGCTTATGTTGAATCAATCGTATTTTCCTACTATTGGAAAAAATGGATTTCATAACTACCGCGAATTCAATAAAAAAATGATTGATGATATTGAAGAAAACAGCTTCTTATCCTCACGTGGCACTGTCATCGTTGATTCACGTACGAATACATTGATTATCAAGGATACGGCTAAAAAAATCGCTGAAGCCAAAAAGTTGATTGTTCAGCTAGATGTCCCAATTCAGCAAGTGATGATTGAATCGCGGATTGTGATGGCAGATGACGCATTTGCCAAAAACTTAGGGGTCAAATTTGGTGCAACTAGTTTGAGCATGATTGATAATAGTGTTTTTTCTATAGGTAGTCGTAATAGTCAAAAAACCAATTCCAGTGCTGCCTCGCATGTCGTGAATGATTCATTGATTGATTTAGGTGCGCAATCTATTGGCAATACGCCTGTTGGCGCACTGGGCATGACATTAGCAAAAGGCGCAGATTATGTTTTAAACTTAGAAGTGCAAGCGCTACAATCAGAGGGGCGCGGTGAGAGTATTTCAAACCCACGCGTCATGACGATGAATCGCTGCACTGCTTATATTACGCAAGGGGTGCAAATACCTTATACTACAGCATTACCGGTCGGCTCAACTGCGCTTGCACAAACATTATTTAAAGACGCAACGCTCGCGCTAAACGTCACGCCAAGTATTACCCCTAATGGCTCTGTACTCATGAATTTAGTTATCAAAAAAGATAATGTAAACGAAGCGGCAAGCATTGAATTTGCAGGCAATAAAGTACTTGATAAACGAGAAATTCAAAGCTCTGTTTTAGTGCAAGATGGCGAAACGATTATGCTTGGCGGCATTTATGAGGATAGCAACTCATACGCGAACAATAAAATTCCTTTTTTTGCTGACCTTCCCTTAGTTGGTGATTTTTTCACAAATAGCGCAAATAAGAATACCAAAAAAGAACTGTTAATTTTCGTCACCCCAAAAATTGTCCCAACAATTTACGATTCCAATAGTTAACAAAAATAACGCAGTACAACAAGTTTACATACTCAAATTAACCAAATAAGACAGGACGCATGAAACAATCTGAAAATATTTACTTAGTGGGATTGATGGGCGCAGGTAAAACCACCATTGGACGACAATTAGCACGGACATTAAAAATCCCATTTTACGATAGCGACAAAGCCATTGAAGAACGCACAGGCGTTGACATTCCGACTATTTTTGAATTTGAAGGCGAAGAAGGCTTTCGTAATCGGGAACAAAAAATGCTTCAGCAACTCACTGAAATCAAAGGTATTGTAATGGCGACAGGCGGCGGGGCTGTTTTACGTGAAGAAAACCGTAAATTATTAAGTGAAAATGGCTTTGTGATTTATTTACATTGTGATGTGGATAAACTACTCGAGCGCACTCGTCGTGATTCACAGCGCCCGCTGCTCAACACGCAAGACCCTAAAGAGCGCCTTGAAACCCTATTTGATCAACGTAAACCACTTTATACATCCATTGCTGATTTCACTATAGATACGGGTATTTTGCAAAGTAAAGATGTGGTGACGCAAATTCTGGACATTTACGAATCTATTCAAAATTAAATTTTAAGGTTTAACTATTTAACTATGAACACATTAACCGTTGCTTTAGATGATCGCAGCTACCCAATATATATTGGCGAAAAACTGTTAAATGATCCCACTTTGCTTACGCGTCATATTCAATCTAAGCAAGTAGTGATTGTCAGCAATGATATTGTCGCACCACTTTATTTACAAACCGTAAAGCAACATCTAAGTGCCTACGAAGTGACAAATGTCATTTTACCCGATGGTGAACAATATAAAACACTTGAATCCCTAAATTGTATTTTTGATGCGCTGCTTACTAATAAATTCAGCCGTAATTCAACATTGATTGCACTCGGTGGCGGTGTGATTGGCGATATGGGGGGATTTGCGGCCGCATGCTATCAACGAGGTATTGCGTTTATTCAAATACCAACAACACTGCTCGCGCAAGTTGATTCATCTGTTGGCGGTAAAACAGGGGTGAATCATCCATTAGGTAAAAATATGATTGGGGCGTTTTATCAACCCCAGTCGGTTATTATTGACGTTGATGTATTAGCAACACTTGATGACCGGCAATTTGCTGCTGGACTTGCTGAAGTGATTAAATACGGTTTAATTCGAGATATCGATTTCTTTTGTTGGCTAGAAGAAAATATGAATAAACTTCTAGCACGAGATAAAGACGCACTGATTCATGCAATTAACTATTCTTGTCAAACAAAAGCCGATATTGTCGCTGAAGATGAGCATGAGGGCGGCGTTCGAGCTACGTTAAACTTGGGTCATACTTTTGGACACGCCATTGAAACGGGTATGGGATACGGTTGTTATTTACACGGTGAAGCGGTGGCCATTGGAACGTGTTTAGCAGCGGATTTATCAAAGCGTCAAGGCTTAATTACGGCAACAGATGTAGCGCGTATTATCGCACTCTTTAAACATGCCAATTTACCCGTTACATCACCACTTGAGTTAAGTTCAGCGCAATTTATTGATTTCATGGCAGTTGATAAAAAAAATGTAGACGGAAATATTCGCGTAATTTTGTTAGAATCTATCGGAAAAGCAACGCTGCCCATCGCTATTGATAGGCTTTCTTTGATACAAACTTTAGAAAATTTATGACTGACAATGCTTCTGTTTCAACTGATCTAAATAACACTATGTTTGATAACGCCTTTGATATATTGCCGCTTATCACGAAAGAACGTACTCAAAAATTTGAATTATTGCTGCATTTTATTCCAAATTTAAAGCAACATTTGATTGTTTCTGGAGCAGAAGGTATTGGAAAAACACTCTTACTCGATATGCTATACGATATCGACAGTGATGCATGGCAGTGCTGTTTTGTCCAAGGTAGTGCAGAATTAAGTTTTGAAACAATTGAAGCGCAATTGACCAAATCAATGCTGCGTAATAAACACGAATCCCTTACGCGAGCCTTTCAAGATGCACAAGAAAAACATAAGAAAATCGTGTTAATTATTGATGACGCCGGTTTGTTAGTATCTGGATTAATCACAACATTGGTTGAATATGCTGCATCGAATCCAGTGTTAAAACTTATCTTGTCATTCACGCCCGAAACACGCCAAAAATATCGCAAAACAGATCGCGTTTTAGATAATTTTTATCTTATCGATATTCCACGTTTAAACCAAGAGCAGTCTGCTTATTTTTTGCAGCATCTCGCCACAAAACCACGCACTTATGGCAATTTAGAAAAAATAGATGATAAATTGCTAGCAAAAATTTATCATGATACACAAGGCATTCCAGCGCGTTTAATCACAGATTTCACCAAATTATCGCGTGATACACAAAATGATCATACAAAATGGGTCGCTATTTTTGCTGGACTGCTTGTTTTAGCGATAGGCATTAATCAGAGCATACATTACTTTAAAAAATCACCTGACAAAGTAACGGCTACTGACATAATCGATGAAGATAAAATTGATGCAAAAGCGACTGATAAATCGCAAGAAAGCGCATCAACTATCGATGAAAAAAATCCCGTAGAAAATGAAGCTTCCTCTAATAAAGAAGCTAAAATTGAGCCTAATTCAACTGAAAATACGAGTGAACCAGCTGCTGTAGAAAAAAGTGCCGAGGCGACTGCAAGTTCCACGGAACAAGAAACTAAAACCGACAATACGCAAGCAAACCCCGTTGCAGATTCATCCGATAAGAAACCCGAAATCATTGAAAAATCTAGCGCAGCGCCTGACGAACAAGCCAGCAAAGAAGCAAAAAGCCCTGTCGTAGAAACTATTCCAGAACCGACTCCACCCGCCATTAATCAAGCTGTTGCCCCTGTTGTATCAACGCCTAAAATTGCCACTGCGCCCACTATTGCATTTCCTAAAGTAGAACCCGCAAAAGGCACGAAAATTCAAGCGTTGCCCGATAAAATCCCTGTGACGAGTATTGCATTAACCGCACCTCATGTTGAAACGTCTGAATCTGAACATAACGAAATTGATGTCAAAAAAATTGAAGCCAAAATCGTTGAGAAAGTGGCTGATTTAAAAGTTGATGATAAGAAAGAAGACAAAAAAGCGGATGACAAAAAAGCCAAACCCGCTAAACTCGATACGATCAAAAAAGTACCTGATGTAAAACCTATTATTGTTGACACCAAAGTAGCTAGCACTGACATTACGCCCCCCTCTGCGGAAATCAAGATGCCAACGACCCCCATAATGCCAACACAACCAACGTCACCAGTTTTAGGGCGTTATACCTTGCAGCTTATTACGCTTTCAAGTGATGCTGCCATTTCTGAATTTCTAAAAAAACACCCAACATTAAATATGAGTTACCATGTTGTCAAATATGAAAAAAACGGGCAAACTCGCTTTTCTTTAATGTATGGTAACTTTGCTAACGCACAAGAAGCACTTGCTGCTCGCGGAAATTTATCTGCAGAATTCGCCGCCGCATTACCAAGAAAATTTAATGCAGCACCTTAAACTCCAACTTTTATTCATTTTATTATCCCAATTTACATGACAACATTAAAAAACGATACGTTTCTGCGAGCATTGCTCAAACAACCTGTTGATTACACACCAATTTGGATGATGCGCCAAGCAGGTCGTTATTTACCTGAATATCGCAAAGTACGCGAGCAGGCAGGAAGTTTCATGGCAGTTTGCACAAACCCCGACTTGGCGTGTGAAGTCACACTACAACCGCTACGTCGATTTGATTTTGACGCGGCCATTTTATTTTCGGATATTTTAACGATTCCTGATGCAATGGGCTTAGGATTGCATTTCACCGAAGGTGAAGGCCCTAAATTTGAGCGCCCTCTGCGTACGGCAGCAGATATTGAAAAATTAGCCGTTATTGATCCTGAAATTGAATTACGTTATGTCACCGACGCGGTACGTTTAATTCGTAAAAATTTAGACGGCAGTGTCCCCTTAATTGGTTTTTCAGGCAGTCCATGGACACTAGCCACTTATATGGTAGAAGGCGGAAGTAGTAAAAATTTCGCCAAAGTAAAAGCCTTAATGTACAACGACCCTGCATTGATGCACAAATTGCTCGATACACTCGCACAATCCGTTGCCGCTTATTTGAATGCGCAAATTGCCGCAGGAGCGCAAGCCGTCATGTTATTTGATACATGGGGTGGTATGCTCAGCAGTGAAGATTACAGTGAATTTTCACTGCGTTATGCTAAGCAAGTACGCGACTTACTGACGCTCGAAAATGAAGGTCGACGTGTACCCAATATTTTATTCACTAAAGGCGGTGGCCTGTGGCTTGAAGAAATGGCAAATACCGGCTACGACGCATTGGGATTAGATTGGCAAACGGATATTCACAATGCACGTGCTCGCGTGGGTGATAAAGTCGCGTTACAAGGTAATTTAGATCCATTAGCGCTTTATGCTAATCCAGACGTCATTACCGAAAAAGTCAAAACCATTTTGCATAAATACGGCAACGGTTCAGGTCATGTATTCAACTTAGGGCATGGGATTTTGCCTGACATCAATCCAGAACACGTTAAAACAATGGTGGATAGTGTTCACGAATACAGTCGCTCTTATCACAAATAAGTATCTCGAATTTCAGTAGTCTATTTTTTAAATGAGGGGCGGTTTTTTAATCAATCGCCCTTTTTAATATTTAGCATTTTCTATCCCACTATTTTTCCACATCAACGTTAATTCAATAAAATTCTTCTGCTCGATTGAGTCATTGCATCAACCCGCAAGAAATAAAATTGCGCTATATTGACACCTAAGAATCAACTGCGTTTTTTTGTGCGACTTCAGCTTATCAAAAAATCAATAATAACCCCCAAATATTGTTGTGTACTTTTGAAGGCAAATATGAGAAACCAAGCACGTTTTATTCGTAATAAAAAATTGATATTGTCACCAAAAAATTATGCGAAAAATTTGGTAATTTTAGCACTTTGCTTTCCAGCTACTCTACTTGCCAATCCGAGTGGATCACAAGTAGTTAGCGGTCAAGTAAGCATTGATAATTCTGTTGCCGGCGTGACCAAAATCACAAATAGCCCCGGAGCCATTATTCATTGGCAAGATTTCAATATTAAAAAGGATGAAATTACACAATTTATTCAACAAAATGCGAAAAGTAGCGTTCTAAATAGAATCGTGGGTGGTAACCCAACCGAAATTTTAGGTCAGCTGATTTCAAACGGAAAAGTATTTTTAATTAATCCTAACGGCGTTGTATTTGGTTCGGGTTCATCTGTCGATACGCAAGGATTAATGGTTTCTACATTAGACCTTAGCAATAATGACTTTAGAAATAATAACTTCCATTTCATTGCAGGCTCAAATACAGGCAGTATTCGCAACGAAGGCGTCATTCACGCGGGGGCTGATGGCAATATCCTCTTGATTGCTCCCACGATTGAAAACACAGGTTCAATTAAAGCTGAAGGCGGCAAAATTACGTTAGCGGCTGGTCAAGAATTCACACTTACCAGTTTGGATAATCCTGATATCCAGTTTCAAATCCAAGCGCCAGAGAATAAGGCATTAAATATCGGTGAATTACTCACGCAAGGCGGTGCAGTTGATATTTTTGCAAATTCAATCACGCATAGCGGAGCAATCAACGCCGATAGCGTCAGCATGGATAAACAAGGCAATATCCGCTTGATCGCAAAAGAAGATGTGACGTTAGGAGCAAACAGCAAAATTTCGGCGAACAATAATAGTGACAAGGCATCAAATCTGCACATTAAAGCAGATAATGCCGTCTTCATTGGCGACAATACGAGCATTGCATCCACCCAAGGAAAACTCAATATCATCCTCAATGCAGATGCGGATGCAAAAAATGGTGGAAATATTCAAGTCAACACTGGAGCGACGCTCAATAGTAACGGTGGCAATATCGTTTTAGGGGGCGGGAAGTGTAGCGCCACTGATTGTGATCAATCCGCAAAAGGTTACACTGCATCACCGGCTCAATCTGATGGTATCACCATCAATCATGCAGCGCTTAATTCAAATGGCGGTGAAATCAAAATATACGGTGAAGGCTATTCCTCTCAAACAGTGCCGTTATCTGATGTACATGGTGTGTTTGTCAATCAATCCACAATGACAAGCAACGCGGGCAATATCAGCATCAATGGTAAAGGCGGATCAGGAAGATCCAATTATAATAATAATGGTATTTTTCTGACTGGCAATGAAAAAACAACCGATATTTCAACTACCAGCGGCAACATCAATCTAACAGGGACAAGTTCAGCGAGTAATGGAAGTGATAACTTTGGCATTAGCTCAGATACCACCACAATCAAAACAACAGGCGGCAGTCTCACATTAAATGGCACAGGCGCTAACGGTGACACGGGATTACTTCTTGAAAGCAATAGCCGCATTGGTGATGCGTCAACAGGCGATGTCACGTTAATTTCAAGTAACGCAGCCAAAAATAGCAATAGCTTTGCCATGCTAAACACTATCCCATCAGGCAAAAATCCAATATTACAAACAAAAGGTACCTTATCCATTAATGCATCGGGCACTGTATCGCAACGTTCACCTATTATGGCTGAAAAGTTAATGTTATTGGGTAATGCCAATTATCAATTAACGAATGCCGAAAACACGATTGGAACGTTAGTTGCCAATGCGATAGGAAATTTGAATTTCTTAAATAGTGGTGCATTAACGTTAGGTGATACGCAAACAGGCATTAGCGCAACAGGGACTATTGCAATTGCCACACATAAGGGTGATTTAAGCATTGCCAATAACGTGACAACCAATAATGCGAGTCAAAATGCGCTTAAATTAAACGCAGGGCAATCGGAAACTGATACGCTTGATAGCAATATTATTATTTCACAAAACGCAAAAGTCATTATTGGAAATGGCGGTGTAGGACAATTACTGACTGGATCTATTCAAAATAGCACCGGCGTGTTTGATGCAGTGGGACTCAATCATTCGCGTTATGGCAGTGATGAAACCACCGTAAACTACTCAGCGCCGCTAACAGAGGGAATTTACGCCATCTATCGAGAACAACCCATGTTAACGATTGTAGCTGAATCCGTTGATAATATCAGAATTCTCCCCTATCTCGATGGAAAAATTTTTACCACTGGATTTGTCAATGGAGATACCGTAGACATCTTAACCAATATTGCCTTTAGTGGAAGCTCTCAAGGTAAGATTAAGCCAAACGTATATACCTATTCGCTTACTCCCAATGCAGAAAATACACTAGGATATCAAATGCTATTCTTAGATGGGACTGTCAAATTGAGTGACTATAAAAACAGCGGTGGAGACTACCCTATTGTTGGAACAGGATTTGTCAAAAACACACAAAATCAACAAACCAATACTGTCATCACTTTATCGGGTCAAATGACTACAACTGATTCAACAACTGACACGAAAGACGAAGAGGAAGTACTTGCGTCTAATGATGTGACGGATGCCATAACAAAAACACCTTTAGGTCAGTGCCAATGAAATATGCCACTTTCTATATAGGATTGTTATGTAGCGTAGTTGTACTACCCAGTTACGCGCAAAATACGGTCGTTGGCAAAATTGGGTTTTCTAAAGGCAATAGCGCAGCACAGCAAGCCAATGAAGCGCCCCGTCTACTTGCAAAAGATGCCCCCGTCTACCAAGGTGACAACATTCAAACCTCTGATGCAAGTTTTGTGATAGTTGATTTTACAGATGGCTCTAAAATTAATATACGCCCAAACAGCAATTTTAAAATAGAAACGTTTGATACCTCAACCAAAAACGCTAAGTTTACGGTTTATGAAGGAGCCGTTCGTGCAAGTACCGGCGATATTGCAACAACTGGTCAAGATAACTTTCAAATCAAAACCCCAACAGCCACATTAAAAGGCGACAAAGATTCTGATTACACCGTTTATGTGTGTAAAGAAAATTGTGACAACACAAAAAAAATACCTGATGTGAGTGTCGCAAAAGTGGTGGATATTAAAGGCGATGTCTATGCTCAAAATCGCGCTAATACAAACGAAGGTGAACGTAAATTATCGCTTGGTGCAAATTTAAACGCTCAAGATTATTTAACTAGCCAAGCTGACAGTTACGTTGTGATGGTATTTCGTGATGGTGAAAAAGTGACGCTTCAAGCCAATAGCGAATTCGATATTGTGCAATACGATTACCAGCAAACCGGCAAAAAAGATAAAATTCTATTCAAATTAGCCGCTGGTGGTATGCGGGCACTTACCGGTAGTATTGGTAAAAAAGATCATGATGCGTATGCCGTCAACACACCAGTGGCAACAATTGGTGTCCGTGGTTCAGAATACGATCTGCAAGGCACTGGCAGTTGCATCGAAGACGATACGATCGAAAATAACGGTTTCATTAACGATGATACAAGCGGCATGATCAGTTATGTCCAACAAGGCACCATTGCTCAAACGAATGCGTCTGGCGAACATCTTGTCAATCAAGGTCAAATTAGTTTTATCAATAATCTCAATGCTCCGCCTATTCAATTAGCACAAATTCCTGCGCAACTCATTGAAAAAATGAACAGCGCCCCTCGTCCAAGTACCGCGCCAAATCCCGAAAAATTATTCGACAAATCCACAGAAAGCACAAAAGCCGGTACATATGCCACCGTCAATAAAGGCAGTGCAAAACTGGAAATGAATGACAATAACGCAAAAACAACCGAAAAAACCAATTCATCTGATCAAGAGAAACCCCAAAAAGCCACTCAATTGTCCTCAGGGGAAAGTAGTTTTTCGGGTGAACTGAGTGACTCTGTCTCAAAATTAGAGGAAACGCCGCACGTTATTGAGCAAGATAATGAAAATGTAGCCTCTGACATAAAGGCAGCACAAAATAGTGGAGCAAATTGTGCCGTTCAATAGTACCAATATATCCCTATTTTCAGTGCAAGAAAATAAACCTATGTCTAAATTAACTTATCTTGCATTAACATTAAGCCTTTTGCCGATGATGTGCTTAGCTCAAGAAAATGAATCAGCCCCTCCTAAATTCACATTTATCGTGAATAAATTTATGGTTGAAGGTGACTCGACCTTATCAGAAGAAGCCTTAGCGGATTATTTTAAGCCGTTAGAACAAAAAACGTATGATTTACAAAGTCTACAACAGGTTGGCAAAGTGTTAGAAACAAAAATCCGTCAGTCGGGTTTTGCCTTTTATCGTGTTATTTTACCACCCCAATCGCTCAATTCGGGTGAAGTAACACTCAAAATGGTATCTTTTGGTGTTGAAAACATCAATATTCACGGTAATAATTATTTTTCAAAGGAAGGCGTCATGGATAGTTTGCCTGAGTTGAAAAAAAATGAATCCCCGAATACCAAAGCATTAGCGCAATCCGTCAAAGTAGCCAATAAACACCCATCAAAAAAAATAAAATTAACATTTAAAGAAAGTGATGAAAAAGACAGTGTTAATGCCAATATTAAAGTTATTGAACCTGAGCGACCTTATGAATTTTCATTCAATCTCAACAATACAGGCTCTGATAGCGCGGGTGAATACCGTTTAACCGGTGGTGCGCAATATAGTAATCTATGGGGACTTGACCATGTTATTAATGCCTCATACACCTTGCCGCCCGATCACGCCGACACCATTAAACAATATGGTGCGACTTACGCATTACCCGTTTACTCATTAGGTGGTTGGCTCAATATGTATTACGCCTCATCTAGTGCGAATAACGGGGTTGTTGCATCGGATTTAACTATTACCGGTGCGGGTGAAATGATGGGTATTCATTACCAACAATTTTTGCCAAAATGGGGTCAATATGAACACAATGTCGATGTCGGTTTAGATAGCCGTCATTTTTTAAGTAGCACACAAAACACTAAGATAACAAACCAACAATGTGCCGTCGCTTCCGCGTTGCCTCCTCTTGCGGGAGTCTCTCCTCCAGTTTGTGATGATGAAACTAACGTTCGTAGTACACCTTTTAGCATTACCTACAAAGCAGAATATCCCTTTGAAAAAGTGAGCAGCAGTTACTTTGTTCAATGGGCAACTAACGTGGGGTTATGGTCAGATAATACCGATACGTTTTACGATAAATCACGTAAATATGCTACATCAACATTTAATATTATTCGTTATGGGACTAATTTTCTTACGAATTTTGGTGAATGGTCGCTTAGCACAGGCTTTAATGGTCAACACAGTGATTCGCCCTTAATTGCAGGTGAGCAGCTGGGCATTGGGGGGAGCTATGATGTACGCGGCTATGAACAGCGCGAAACAGGCGCAGACAGTGGGCAAATAATCAAAGTGGAACTCACCTCGCCTGCTTGGGAAAATATCAACGCATTTGTTTTTTACGATTGCGGGCATGGCACGAGAGAAAAACCACAAGCAGGCGAAACTAAAAGTTGGACATTAAGTGGTGCGGGCATTGGTGCAAAATGGCAATGGCAAGAAAACATATCCACTAATATTGCATTTGCCACCGCGTTAAATGATGCAAAAGGGATTAACGGTGGCTCAACGCAAGCGGGAAATAATCGCATTCACATGAACGTGAATCTACGATACTAAGTTATAGTTAAGCAGCAATCCCAAAAAAATCACCAAACCAAACTCATTATTATTTAAAAATGCCCGAAAACAGGCTGTTTTTTCACGATGGAAAATGAGTTTTTGTTGATAAACAGAAAAACCTGCGGCAATAAGTAAACTTAAATAATAACCATTTCCTAAATTCTGCCATTCACCGACAATACACAAAAGCAATAAAATCATACATTGCAAAACGGCCATAATGTGTCGTTCATAGTTGCCAAATAAAATAGCGGTGGATTTCACGCCAATTTTTAAATCATCATCCTTATCAACCATCGCATACATGGTGTCATAAACCAGTGCCCACAAAGTCACAGCTAAATATAACACCCATGCAACAGGTGGAATTGTATTCATCTGTGCAGCAAACGCCATAGGAACAGCCCAACCAAAAGCCATTCCTAAATACGCCTGAGGTAAATGCGTGTATCGCTTCATAAACGGATAACTTGCCGCTAAAAATGCACCGACAAACGATAACATAATCGTCAGTGTATTAAGCAATAACACTAAACCAAACGCGATAGCACACAATACGACAAAAAAGATTAACGCCGATTTAGGTTTTATTTTACCTGCGGCAATAGGGCGTGTTTTGGTGCGCTCCACATGAGGATCAAAATCACGATCCGCGTAATCATTAATCACGCAACCCGCCGCACGCATCACAATCACGCCCAGTGTAATGACCAACAACACTAACATATCGGGCTTCCCATCACTTGCTAACCAAAGTGCCCAAAGTGCTGGCCAAAGTAAAATTAATGTCCCAATGGGGCGATCAAATCGCGCTAATACCCAATAATTGTGCACTGATTCTCGAAATGAACTCACGCGCCCTCGCCTTCTTTTTCATCATCTTCACTTAATTCAGAAATCGCTTTTAAACGGCAAATGGCTTTGTGATTCAAACTGTTTTCCGAATAATTACCCGCCTCATCCATCGTGCCCGCCACGTCTCCCGTCAATAATTCAAGTGCCTCATCTACTGTATTCACCGCATAAATGGCAAATAATCCTGCTGATACTGCATTCAACACATCTTGTTTAAGCATTAAGTTACGTTTATTTGCAGCAGGAATAATCACAGCGTGCGAACCATTTAACCCACGCGCTTGACATAAACGAAAGAAACCTTCGATTTTTTCATTTACGCCACCAATGGCTTGGACTTCACCATATTGGTTTATCGAACCCGTTACCGCAAAACTTTGTTTAATGGGTACGCGCGTCAACGCTGAAATTAAACTGCAAAGCTCTGCTAATGCGGCGCTATCACCGTCAATGTAGCCATACGATTGTTCAATGGCAATGCTTGCCGAAATCGCAAGGGGGAACTGCTGCGCATAACAATGTCCCAAATAGCCCGTTAAAATCATAACGCCTTTAGAATGCAGCGCTTGCCCGAGTTCGGCTTCACGCTCAATATCGACAATACCGCGCGACCCTGGATAAACCGTGGTTGTAATGCGTGCAGGCGTTCCAAAACTGCTGCCGCCAATATCAATGACCGTTAATCCGTTAATTTTTCCAATCGCGCCACCATCCGTATCAATTAAAATCGTGCCATCGAGCATTTCTTCTAAAATGGTTTGCGACATACGTCCATTGCGATACTCTCTTGCACTTAATGCGGCTTCAATGTGTTTTTTGTCAATATTGTCGTCATGTGCTTTTTGACAAAAAAGTTGAGCTTCACCAATAATTTCCAGTGCATCATTGATACACGCAGAAAAATACTGCTGACTTTCAGCCAATCGACAACTGTATTCAATTAAACTTTCAATAGCTTGACGCGTCAGCGGATAGGTTTTTGCATCACTGGCTTGTTTGACCATCAATTGTGCAAAATGGAGCATCGTTTCTTGAGTGCGCGGAATGCGGTAATCAAAATCCGCTAATACACGAAACATTTCATTAAATTCATCATCCATCGAATCGAGAACATAATAAATATCGCTGCTGCCCACTAAAATAATTTTTACGTTGAGCAGAATCACTTCTGGTTTTAACGTAATCGTATTCACACCTTGCTCGGCGTAGGGTGATTCAATTTCAATGTAGCCTGATTTTAACGCTCGCTTTAAGCCTTCCCACACAAAGGGGTAATTGAGTACCTTATCTGCATCTAAAATTAAATATCCACCATTCGCTTTGTGCAATGCCCCTGCACAGATACGTCGATAATGGGGCACAAGTGTGCCTTGATCGTTAGTATATTCCACGCGACCAAAAAGATTTTGATATGTTGGATGAGTTTCATAAATGACTGGTGCACCACCATCTTGTTTATTATCAATTAAGATGTTGGGTGCGTATTGCTCTAAAATCAGCTTTTTTAACGTATGATCACGCTCGATAGGCTCATTTGATGTTACCGGCATTAAGTAATCATTAATGGTATGTCGCAGATTTTTTTTGATCTCCGCTAAATACGTGACCACATCATCTACCGC
>ERZ1034361.745-NODE-745-length-19538-cov-3.465649_pt1 | contig 19538 bp, 24 predicted proteins | sample MGYA00520617_ERZ1034361 | MGnify/ENA primary metagenome ERZ1034361 (study PRJEB33736, sample SAMEA104284507) | Azolla filiculoides | biome: Urban; feature: Water surface; material: Ditch water | place: Netherlands | collected 2015-10-28 | depth 0-0.1 m ...
GTTAGTGCGGCTTCTGATTTACCAACACTTTTTGCATAATCTTCTGTTGCTTTACCAACTTTGGTAAAGATTCCTAATTCATCCAAAAGTTCGGGTTCTAACTTTGTAATACCGCGTGTTAAACGACTAACCGCATCCGACATATTAATACCCAGGGCTTTAGAGGCATTGTTTGCTACTTGTCCTAATTGCATTAACTGTTTGCCGCTTAATCCAGCTGCAGTAGCTTTTGCGGTAGATTCCATGGCCTCACGCAAGCTAATGGCTCCGCCACTAGCTGCAGCAAAATTCTTTGCTAAAGTTCCTAATGCCATACCGCTTTGTGCACCTAATTGATTCAAACCTTGAATCATATTGGTAGTATCCATTGCACCACTTAGTGCACGGAAAGCAGCACTAACTGCAAAGATATTTGCAGCATATGTTGCGTATAAACGAACTAATCCACCAAGACCTTGTGCTTGGTTTGCAAAATCACGACCTGCTGCACCTGTACTGCCCATTGCACCGCGAACACGGCCATACTCAATGTTCTGTCCAGCAGCGCTGTAACTAGCGGAGACTGCTTTACTGCCAGTTTTAGTACCTGTAGCTAGATTCTGAGATTTTTGTAATTCTTTATTTAAACCTTTGACTTCATCAGTACGCTGTTTGATACTGCCTGCTTGGTCCTGAAGGCTTAAATTTATATTTACTTGATTTGTTGCCATCTGTACTCCTCTTTAGGGTTGGTGGCTAAAACTTTTAATAGCTTGACTAGTGTACATTATAACATGCAACCACACTTTTGTCAAACCAAAAAATTTTTAACATAAAAAAGCCCGCCAATTTTTAGCTGGCGGGCTTTTCCATTTTTTTCTTATTATTGATTTCATCTGACCTTACGTTATCTATCATACGTATAAGCATAATAATAAACTTCTGATCGGACTGCTCAATCTCTGTAGCTTCAAGAACATCTTTTATACCTATCAAAGACTTGCCTAAGTAGTTACCATTCATAGTATCCCACTCATCCCGTAACATTCGATAAGCATTAAATGCTTGTTGCACTTCTAGTGGAAAGTCATCAAAATCAACCGGAATCTCAGATTCTACGGGTTCATTGCCTAATGCTTCGCACATTTCAAAATACGCTTCTTTTGTCATATTAAGAGTCATATTTTGAATGTAACTAACCAACTGCCTATTTACTTGCTGGAGTTGGTCGTCGAAAAGTTTCCCAAGTCTGTGACCTGCTCACTAATAAATCCGTCGAAGTTACTAGAATTTTTCATCAAATATAATGCATTTTCAGCAGTATAATTTAATTCAGCATCCATGTCTTGACCAGATAAATCTACTGGTGCAAGTTGCTCAAGATAACTTAGTTTTAAACCTTTCCAGCCCTTTACTGCATTTTCAACGTAAAGTTGCAAAAATAGGTCTTCGTTAAATTCTTCAGCTGCTTGGCGATTTTTAAAACTAGTTTTCGTAGACTTTTTACGAATCGACAGGAGCGTTTCACGGGACAAGAAAGCCAAATCCACAACAAAACCAGGCATACCAGGATATTCTACCTGTACTGATTTACTGGGAACTAACAATGTTTTTAAAGAGAGAGTATTGTTCATTTTATAATAAGTTTTAAAAAGAGAGACTGGAGATCAACCCAGTCTCTATGAAAATGCAGCTTAGACTGTTGTATTAGCTGCGTAGTATTTAATTGTCAGCTCATTAGTAGCTGTCAAATCGTATCCAGAAGCATATGCTTGCGGCATGATGTCAATACTTGTAGAAATAACTTGTTCTGAATTAATAGTTGGGATTGTAAACATGGCTGTAGGAATATTAATATCAACGCGATCGGTCGCAGTAGCTGGATTACCACCTAAACTAAGTGTAATAGCAAACATGTTATCAACGTTAGTAGCAGAGCCACCTAAAACGTCTGCTAACAAAGTGGCAGACTCATTACTACCAGTTTTCAGATAAGCAGTTACATTACAAGTAATTGCTCGAGTACCTGTAAAATACGTAATTGGACGATTAACAACGCCAAGATTAGCAGGTGTTAAATAAGTCAAATTATTACTAATTGTTAAGCTACCACCTGTGATAGGCACAGTGTATGTAGTTGCTGTAAGTCCGCCATAAGTACCGTTAGGGCTAGAGGCAATTGCTAAATAAGATAACTTATTAGCAATAAACTTAGCAGTTGTATCTTTTAGCTTAGAGGTTGAACCGCTTATACCGCCAGTACTTGTAAATGCTCCTGTTGAAGAATTTACAGTAGTTTTTGGCAGACTACGCATTGTTGTGCCTTTACCAGCCCAAGCAACTGTAGCAATAGCATCTAAGCCGAAGTCGATGGTTGCAGTATCTACAGCACAATTATCAATAACATATGTAATGTCATCAAACAAAATGATTAAACCAAATGCAAACAACTGGTGAGCATTAGAGTTGCCAAAAGCGCATGTAGAAAAAGGAGGTGCAAATGTACCAGAGTTTGTCCAGCCCGCTCCTGTGGCTCCAATATCGCCTGTACCCGAAATTGCGTTCCAAAGAACAGACTCTTCAGCACCAATATAATCGTCAGCATCAAGAGCAGTAGTGCTTGTAGCACCTTCTTCAAATTTAGGGCGAACGTAAGTAGAAAAACTCCAGTCTACTGGCTCTAATGAAGTATTAAAGCTACGCTGACCACGAACTGGGGCAGAGCCTGCTTCATTTACAGTAATTGTTTCAGTACCGGTGTTTTGTGAGAATGAAAAACCATCCAAAACTTGTAATTCAAACGTATTAGTGTCTGTAAAACCAGTAGAGTTTACTGCTTTGGTATTGGTATTTAGATTAGTCGTGAAGAATACACGACTATTACGGATTAAATTTAATGCCATACTTTTTCCTTTATGATTTTGGAATACTTAAGCACTGTAACTAGATATTTATCTGTTGTTGTGTTTGCGTAACTCCGATTATTACGACAGTGCATACCGCACTTGTAAATTAATTTCACCGACACCATAAGGTCTTAATAAACCTTCGTCAGTTGTTATAGACTGAACTAATATTTCAGTTGTTGCTAAATTATTAGTGGTATCGTACACTAATACACGACTGGCATCAATTGTACGCTCTAGATCATCTAGGAGATCTTCGAGCTGCTGTTGAGCATCGTCTGGGTCGCGAACATACACTTTTACACTAATTCCTAAGAATCCCCAAGTAAATCCGCTTGGGTGATACTCTCGCATTTCAGTCCCTGCTGTAAGATATACGCAGGGGAAGTCTTGTACTTCATCCCAAAACTTCAGTTTAGGATAGCTGTTGTTCGCTAAGTTAATTTTATAGCCGTTTGTGCCGTCAATTTGTTTAAATACTTCGGCTAAGGCTGCTACTATACTTGCTCTTTTTGTCATATTGATACGGCCCTTAATCTATTAGCTACCACTTGCTCAGCAATTTCTCTAATTGACCTAGAAATTAGTAACTTAGGGTCTCTACTAGCAGGTACTGACTGTCTACCACCTGTACTAAAAGTAGCATATGGATTTTTCATATAGGTGTAAAAGGCAGTTATCATGCCTTCTCTGCTCATGGTTAAACGCTCAACTTTTACAGTACTGGCAAATCTTCCAGTTCTATAATTTAATACAGTGCGACTATTACCGTCTCCCATATTAGCGCTAATTACATCTTGTAATTGGCTATTTAATAAAACAGTAAGACTCGTTAAATTAGTTGTTTCTTTGCGTTGCCGCCTAACATTTACAGTACCTGTGTTTGTGCTAGATTCTTTAATGGCTGTCTTTAATTTCTTGGCGGCCTTTTCAAAATCTTTTACAACTTTAGAAATATCTACTATTTCTCTGTGCTTTTGAATAATTGGTTTAGGCTTAGGTTTTGTTAGAGATTCAGGCAGTGTTTTACCTGTTTTTAATACATTAGCTAAGTTTTTTCCTAAACTGTTTTTAAGAGTGATAGATCCTGGTGTATCTATCAACTCTTCCATTAAGTATACGGCGTTTTTCTTAATTTGATCGTATAGGCCTTGTTGAGACAAAGGCTCTTTTAGTTCTTCTACTTTTTGAAGAATTACTTGAACAACAGGCTTAAGGCTTGAAACTAATTTTCTTACGGCTTCATTAGCAGGAGTCATCTCTCCCTTGCTTGCTGCCTGTATCAATAAATTTAACTGCTTACCTGTTTGCTGTAATAAGTCGCCTGCCTCTTTATTTTCTTTTGTAAACTGTAATTCAGTTATCAGACGAGGATTATCCCCTAATACGGCTTTTGTAGCGTCGACGAATACTTGAGAGTTGGTAACCAAATGACTAGTAAGATAGTCAGCATCTAATACTGCTTTTAATACACTGTCCAGAGCTTTTAAAGCATCTGTATTATCTAAACCTGCCATTGATACGGTAAAATCTCGGTATGTTGCCTCCGAAGAAGTACTAAATTTTGTTTGTACACCAAGTGCCGTTTTTAATTTTAAGAAAAATACTCCTGCTAAGTGTCCTGACTGAACATTTTCAGCTAGTTTTTCTTTTATATTCTGTGGAACACCGATTAGGTTAGTATTTATATAGTTTACAAATAATAGCCTAAGGTTCTTTTCAGGTACTTTTTCAATACGAAAATCTGTGGCTCCATATTCTACAAGGTTACTATTCTCTTCAACATAACCAACAAAGTCATAAAAAAAGTTTGGTGAATTAAATAGTTTTTCTACAATAGCTTTTGCGTTGTCGTCTTCTACTGAAGTTATTAATTTTGAAGTTAATGCGCTTAAACCATCAATAGTTAAACTTGATGTATGGTAGTCAGCGGATTTAAACTTTGATCGTAAGTCACCTGTTTCTGGTGCTGCCTTAAACAACTCTTTGCGTGTTTTAGGCCCAAAATTAGCCAGGTCTACTTTATTTGATTTATCTGAAAATATATCAATAATTCTATCTCGGAGTACCGGGCTAAATTGTGCTACACTCATGTATAATCCGCTGCGTAAAGATCTAAAATTCTACGAATGTGTGCTGGTAAAGTAGTAGTTGAAATATATTCAATCTGTACATTGTTTGTACCAGGAGCTTTAGTACTGTGTACACTCATATCATTTTTACGATAGTAAGTAACTAAGTCTAATACAGCTAACTTTAACTCTGCTGGAATTTCTTCATATCCTGCAAAGTAGTTGACTTTATACCCATTAATAAGCTCTTTAAATCCGCTAGGATTAATTGATAAAACGGAATCACCAGTCTGTACCCAGTCTGTAAATTTTACTAACTTTGTATAGGTCTGACCGTAGTCTTCACTATAATAAACTGATAAAATCTGTGTAACTGGAGTTTCTTTTAATAATAACTCTTTGAAGCCGCCTTGAAACACTTCTGTTTTGACTTCGTCTAGATAATCTACAAAACTACGTCGGCAATATGACTTTACAAGAGCAGAAACTTTAGGGATTAAAAAATCAATTTCTATATCTTGGTTTGTACTATTTATTCCTGCATAAGCTTTGTATTCAGCTTTTGTAATTAAATCTATTGCCATAAATACCTCGCTTGTTTTATAAAGGCACATAATACCTTTATAAAACAAGACCCCGAAGGGTCTTGTTAACAATTACACTAGCAGATCAGGTTGCTGTGTACTTGTGTGCTGTAACAGCGTTACCTAAGTTAGTAGTAACACGTGTCATACCGGTACGGAGGCTAGCCACCATAACGCGACGCTGTGTTTCAACCAATTCTTGGGTATCGATACGGAGACCGCGCTGGTTACCAACGATAAAGTTGCCTGGGTTCAAGCAGATAGCGCCAGGAACGCCGGTACCTGGTGAAGCGAATTCTGCAGAGACCAACACGGGGCTACCACCGATTTGACCGATTTGACCAGTCAACAATGTAGCTTGTGTACCAACTTGGTTCATTGTTTGGAACACGGAATCTTCCAACAACTGGTAGTATGTATCGGTATTAACGATATAAACCACTTCGGAAGGATCGAGACCCCAAGCACCTAAACCTTGACGCATTGTGCGCATTTTAGCAACTGTCATGCCAGCAGCAACAGTGTTACCGGTAGCAGTGGTGTTGGAAGCCCAGTTAGCCAAACCTTTGACAGGGTCAGAACCAGAACCAGCACCTAACAAGAAGGCCTTGTCAACAGCGCGAGCAACACGACGGATCATACCATCACGGATGATTGGCATCAGAGCCAACAATGCATCTTCTTCTTCTTCGTATGCAGTATACTCGTTTGTAGCGAGTTTATATGCATTCAAAGTGATCTCTTTCAGAGCGTGAGTAGCATTACCACCAGCAGAAGGACCAGCAGCACCCAAGGTAGCAGGCACAGCGCCAAACTCAGCGTTAGTAACCCAAGTAGCAGTACCTGCTTCTGGATTCACTGGAATGGTCATCACGTTGGTTTGCATAGCAATGTTACGGAACACTGGAGCAACGACCAAACGACGACGAACTTCAGACTCAAGGTTCAAAGAAACTTCGAGTTCCCATGTAGCTGAAGGCACGTGAGCACCGTATTTTTGCACTAATTCGCGACCAGTACGTGTACCGTCGACAGACTTGCCAGCCATTTTAGACAATAAAACTGCCTTTTCTTTGTCAGCGTAAGACATACCGTCTTTGGCTTCTGAGAAAGACATTTTAGATTTTGTGATTGCTTCGATTTCAGCAGCTTTTTCTTTCAAAGAAGCTTCTAAACCAGCGATAACCGACTTGCTAGACTCTTCAGCCTTTTCCAAGCGCTTCTCAACTTCAGCTAACAAGCGCTCAGCACCTGTGTCACCAGTAGAGATAGAAGCAACAGCGGCTTTAACGCGTGCGTCTAATTCGGCTTCAGCTTTTTCAGCAGCAGCTTTTTCAGCCAATGCTTTTGCCTGTGTATCGGCGATGGCTTTTGCAGTTTGCTCAGCCGCTTTGCTAGCTGCGTCAGCTAACATTTGTTCTAATTGTTTTGGATCCATTTCCATTTCCTTTTTGACTTCGCTGCTTGCTTCCGTTGAGGATTCTAGCCCTTTAGCTGATTCGCTGTTGGGTGCAAACTGCATTTTGAAAGATTTAAATTCTTCGGCTGTATCAAACGCCTTAGAAAGACTAAATAGTGTATTTTGATTAGCTGGTACTGATACTACTGAAATTTCATGTAGTTCCAATTCCTTTACCACAAACAGCTCTGCAGCTGAATTGTACTCCGCATCTACGATTCGGAATCCGATACTAAACGCCGTTAAAACGCCGTCTTTTACAAGATTGTACACTTCTTCGGCTGCTGCAGAGATACGAGCCTTAACCCATAGTCCCTTGCCGTCAACCTTATGTTCCACCATTCTACCAATTGGCTCGCTATGATCGTGGTACGCTAAGATTACCGGATTCTTCAGGTAATTCTTAATGCCCGCTTCCCAAACGCTAGCTGGAACAATATCGCCGTGACGATCAGCATCGTTGGTACTTGCGTAGCCTTCGATAGTGATTGACGCGATTTTTCCATCGGTGGTAGGAGGAGTGTCGCTCTTGATAAATGAACTGTTTAAAAACAGTACTTTACTTTTATCTACCATATTACCCCTTTATTGCTGATTATCTGTGGGTCTACCACCTTTCGACGGATCAGCAGCCGAACCCGCAATATTGGCGGGTATTCTTATTTCGTCATTACCTGTAATAGGATCATAACGCAATTCTTTTCTTGCTTCATTAGCTGTAATGATGCCTGCATTGACAAGTGTCGAATGATAGGCAGCAATATCTTTTAATTCTGGTTGTAGTGCACTCACCGAAGCAGTAATTGCTTCAATGTCATATCCAAAGTATCGTTCTAAACTACTAGTAAATTTGCGAACAACTGGCATTACTGTTTCTAAATAGAATAATCGTAAATTAGGTGAAATATTAGCATTATTTCCACCAGCCAATAAAATAGGTGGAATGCCTATACATTGCATAATTAGTTCGTTATGGGTCTTGATCGATTGATCAAAGTCCATGTCTTTGAAGTTTTGATTTGATACTTGTGCAGGCTTTAATCCACTATCTAGAATAACTGGACGCTTGCCGCCTTGTTTAGTTGAATATTTTTGTAACCAGTATTGTATTGTTTTTTCTTTTGCAACTTGTGAAAGAGTATTTTCACTAGTTAAAACTAATCCGAAAACTGCTCCGTTGTCAAAGAAGTTTTCTTGGAAATCTTTCATTGCATATAGTGTAGCAATTGATCGCTGAGCGGCTTCTAAGCGGCTAGCTCCGCGATAGATTGAGTGTGAATTTAAATCACGGAAGTGGAACACTTCGCCTTCTTTAAAGTCAACCATTCCGTTATATCGGTATCCGCGAATAAACGTTTTGGTATCAGTTAAAATTTCTACATTCTGTGCAGGCAGGTGATACATAAACACGCCATCAAAATGGATGAATACGTTGCCTTCTAAAATCAAGTCTGTGAAAATTGACTGACGAAATTCTTGCGTTGATTGGTATGGGTTAGGACGAAAGTTAAGCAGCGTATTAAGCGACTTTTGACGAATTCCGGCAACAATGCCTTCATTGATCTTGTCTTTGACGTCGTAATCAAGCGAGCTGGCTGCGTTAACCAGCATACTCACTGAGCGATTAACTGATTCCAGCTTTTGAAACGCTTGTTGATAGGTAATCTTCGATTCTGTTGAAATCTGTGTACCCGCTTGCTGTGCAATACGAGTTTGAGCCGGGTTTAGTTTTTCAACTACCCAGTCTGTAAATCTTGACATAGTTTTCCCTTAAGTAAACTCTGAGAAAAAACTACCAAAGCTTTTCTTGGGTATTACAACTGTTTCCACAGCTTCGCCAGTATGTTTTGAACGCTGCGTCTCAATCCAATGAGCCTGTTTAGGCTCTGAACCAGGTCGAGGAGCTTTACCGTAAACACTATGCAACGCTACATGATGACGATTACAAAGGGTGTAAACTTGATCATATAACTCTACTTTATGCTCTTCAATAAACTCATCTCGCACAGCTAAAATACCAGCATCTGTTGAAATATCATATCCACGGGCTTCAGACCATTTATCTAAGAGTATAGTAACTGAGTGTAGGTGATGGAGTTCCAAGTCTGCGTTAGTTCCGCAGATGTGGCACCTATCTTTCTTTTCATAGGCTGCTTTAGCCCGGTCACGAACCCATTTTACTGGAATTCGTTTGTTTGTGTTGGCCGCCATATTATTTCAAGGTTGAGCGTAACATCCAAGAATGTTTGCGATGTGCGTCTTGACGATCTGCTAAAAAGTTAGCCAATCCATAGTCGCCCATTGATTCCGCTGCAGTGTATGCGCTACGGAAAATCTCAGCCATTAAATCACTATCAGCTAAAAGTTCTTGTGCCATTTGCATACTACCGGGTACGCCTTCTTGACACTCAACTGCTGAAATCTCATCAAACACTTCAAAGCTGGCGGGTGCATAAACGCGTACTGCGCGTAATTCTTCTGCAAACTTGTCAATTGAGCCGTAAACTTCACCATAAATGTTACCAAACAGTTCATGATACTGTGGAAAGTTACTGCCTTCGACATTCCAATGAAAGCCAGCAGCTTTCAAAAAGAACGAGAACTCACTGGCAAACGCCGCTTTTAGCATCGCTTCGTATGTTGTTTTATCCATTATTTTCTCCAAGTGGAATAAAGTACTCCACAATTACCTAGTATTATAGCCTAAAAGCAACAAAAAGTCAATGCACAAATTTCCTTTGCCATTATACCGTGTAGGTGTACAGTGCATATCGGACTGCATCGGCCATGTGACTATATTGATCATGCATTGGTCGTTCACGCTGGAGCCCCTCACGTTGATCCCAGCGATATTGGTCAAACATAGCACGTACGTTTGTGCAGTGTGGAGCTACCTTTAAACGACCCTGCTGTAGGAGTGTTTGCACATAAGCAATGCCGGGTAAGACATCTTTTTTGGCTTTGGTGGTTGAAATATTGTAGAGATAAGCTAAGTCACTTGCAAATTGTGCAGCTGCCGAATCGATGAAGGTAACTTCAACACCGTGCCGTGTATTCATTTCAGTAAACGCAGCGGCGTGTTGCTCTGTAGTCTGCTCGGACTTTAAGTATTCGTCGACAATAAAAAAGCAATCGCGGTTCCAATCGTACACGATAGCGCAATAAGCAGTAGCATCTCGGTAGCCAGGGTCGCACCCAGCAAATGCCTCACCTTTGAGGTCTTCAGGAATCTCGGTAATGTCATCTTCTTTTAATGCATAAATCTGACCCTCAAACACAGTAAATGAGGCCAGGTATTCTTGTTCAAACTCGGCTTTGCTCATCGACCTCTTCGCCTCAGCAACATCCGACTCAGCCATGCGAGTGTTCTCGGTGTAATCAGCTTGCAGACTAATCCATTCCGGAAAGTTGGGGTCAAAGCCACGATTCCAAAATTGAGAGAACCAATTGTTACGACCACGTGGCGTCGAAATAAAAATCGCCTTGGCGTTGGGTTTGTCAAGTGTTGGACGCAGTGCAACATTAAACGCGGCTTCGCCGCCTTCACCTAGTGCAGCCTCGTCAAATATAATTAAGTCGTAACTACGACCCACTGTACTATCAACGGTACTAAGACTGCCCATACGAATAGTACTTCCATTGGACAATTCAATGATTTTATCTTTGAGGTTATCACGTGCAACTTCGAGATCAAAGTGCTTGATGAGTTTGCGTTGGAGTTCAAATGAGATTGAGCTTAGGTTATAGTTTGGGGAAATTATCAATACATTCGACCCAGGCACAAGTGTTACCAGTTGACCAATAATGTTGGCAATGTAAGTTTTGCCTAGGCGTCGGGCTAAGGCAGCACATACGAACCTGTACTTGGGATCGTTGATGGCATTGATTAGGGCAATTTGGGGACGATTGATCGTTTCCCAAATATTCAGCAATTTAAGATAGTTTGTGATGGGTAGCTTAATAAACCGCTGTTGAGGGTCGAACTCTTGTATGGCGTCGCAATTGACGTCCTGTCGAGAAACTAGGAGCATTAGACGCCTTCTCCAGTAATCAATTTTTGCACAAGTTGTGAATACTTTGATCCGTCTAGACCTTCATTGATCTGCACGTTAACTTGCTTTTGTGGTCCAGTTTGGGTGCGGGCCTTCTCCAGTGCAATCTCGCGATCTAGTAAATCCATGCTCATCTTATGTGACATTTGTAAGAGCTCAGCAATATCTTTGGTGGAGCCTGTTTGTGATTCCTCCAGCTCGGAGAACTTTTGTTTGATTAGCGCATCCATGGCACGTCGCATAAGGAAACGGTTGTTGTAGCCACTATCGAAGAATACCGAGTCAATATAGCTTTTAACCTCACGGCGGGCTAGTAAGTTGGTAACGACTTCGGGGTCGAGATCTAGTTCTTGGGCTACTGCACGGGCGTCGTTAAGCTGGAGGTAGGCATTTGCTACTTCCAGTGCTTCCGGAGAGATACGTACGGTTTCGGCAGGTAGATGAGTTGTCATAAGATTGTCCTTTTGTGTTGATTATAGCAGTTTAGGGCAATTTAAGCAAGTCTAGATTTTGGCACCTTAGGGTGTTTGGAAATTTCCCTCATAGTGGCCGTGTCGGGGGGCGCATAGGCTTGTGGGTTTTCAAGGTCTAGTAACCGCCCTGTCAATAGGGGTAAACACCTATGTTGTATTTACACACACTTGATTTATTCTAGGTTATTCGTGTATAATAGAATACATGATGACAAGGGAAACCAACATGACACTAATCAAAGAATTTTTGCAGACTATTGTTTTTGCTATTGTTTTTGTTGCAATAACCTTTTCACCATTGTGGATATGGCTTTACAACATGAAGCCATGATGTTATAATATCTTTTTTAGGAGAAAATAAGATGACTACCAAGACTGTGAATTACACACCTGAGCAAACTGCTCAGATGATCGCTGACTATCAAGCTGGCATGAATGTTGAAGCTATCGCCTCTGCATTGGGCAAAACTGTTCGTTCAGTTGTTGCAAAACTCTCACGCGAAAAAGTTTATCAGGCTAAAGCCTATAAAACAAAATCAGGCGAAACACCAATTAAAAAAGATGTTCACGCAGATTTTATCGGTGAAATGTTGGGCTTGACCGAAGCCGATACTGAGAGCTTGACAAAAGCTAACAAAACTGCATTGGCAAAAATTGCCGATTTTATCAAGGCTGAAAAGACCTTGTAAACAATAGGGGCTTTGCCCCTATCTTGATTTTTCTGATATAATACAATCATGCTAGATTATACAAACACAATTTATTATACTATCAAAGATAGTATTCCCGAACAATATCGCCCTTATGCTACAATCAAGGCTAGGGCTTCTGGTTGGTATGAGGTATGCTATGGAATGATCGTATCATTCTATCGTATGTCACAAGATGGTAAAATTTTGGAGATTCAGTATGATTAAATCAGATAAAACAAGATTGTTTCAATTAATTCTGCAAGATGAATTCAAATTGAAATCACGGGTTAACTTTGCAAAAACTAAGGTTTTGCGTTTTGATGGTGATTCGTGCATGGGAATGTATGAGGGCGAAACAAATGGTAAAAACAAATGGTTGCATAAAATCAGGATTGCCACTAGCGAAGTTAAAACAGATGAAGATTTGTTCTCTACACTAGCGCATGAATATGTTCATGCGTGGCAAATGGAAAATGATAACGATCTAGGGCATGATACAAAAACAGGTTTCACCCAATGGCGTAAGTATTTCAAGGCTTATTACGATATAGATATCGTTTCATTTTGAATACCAAGGTTTGCAGAAAAAATTGAATACTCAGGTATTCAATTTTGCGCCAAAATTATATCATATAATTTTGGGGCGTGTCAAGGATTTTTTATAACATATTTTTTGTAGGGTTATTATTTTTTGGCGTTTTTTCGTGTATAATTGGGGCTATGATGAAAACACAATACCAATATACAGCAAAACAATTTGCAGAATTTCGCAAATTTTGCTTGCGTCACAATCTGAAATTTGCTACAATGTCAGAATACCAAAGCGCAATTAAACAATATTTCAAGGATTAAAAAATGGCTAAAATTAATCGGGTTTCAATTTACGATATGGATGGAACTATCGTTTGCAGTTTGCACAGATACCGCACAATCGTTGACGATAATGGCGAACGAATTGATCTAGGATATTGGAGAGAAAATGAATATAGAGCTTTGGATGATTCACTCTTGCCACTCGCAGAACAATACAAAAAAGACCTCACAGATGAAAACTGTTTTGTCATTATTGCTACTGCCCGCGTTCTTCGCAATCCTGATTACGAATTTATCGATTCGGTTTTGGGAAAACCTGATTATATTATCTCTCGCAATGATGGCGATTCTGTATCAGGCGGTACATTAAAAATTAATGGTTTGGCTAAGTTTTTTAATCTCAAGCCATTCGCAAATGCAGAATTTACATTTTACGAAGATAATGTAAATTATCTCAAAGCCGTTTGTGATCGTTTCAATATTCGGGGCGTTTACATTCCCTCAAAACAAGGTCACTAAATTGAAAACTCAGGTATTCAGAAAAAATTGAATACTCAGGTTTTCAAAATAACTGTGGTTTTAAAACCACAGTTTGCGCCAATTATACTAGTATAATTGAGCGCGTGTCAATAGGGAAAACCCTGCTTTAGGCATAAATACAACAAAATAAATAAAAAATATTTCTTGCAAATTTTTACATTTTTACCCGAAAATCGCTTATAATCTGTGCATACCAACTAAGGGCTTCAAATGGCTAAAAAACAATTCTTTGCAATCGTTGATACTGAAACCACCATGCAAGATACTGTGGCGGATTTTGCTTGCATTATCGTTGACCGAAATGGCACAATTCACAACCAATGCGCTGTAATGGTTAAAAACCATTATGATGCCTTCGAACTATTCCACGATAAAAAAGCAAATGATATTTGGGGTTATGAGGGTTTAAATAAACGCAAAGCCCAATATATTGCTTTATTAGATAATGGCGTGAGAATGTTAGCTTCAGTAAATGCAATTAATAAATGGATTAATCAAGCCATTGGCAAATATAATCCTACATTAACTGCATATAATCTGGCTTTTGATTATGCAAAATGCTCAAATACTGGTATTGATTTATCGGTTTTTAATTCTAAATTTTGTTTGTGGCAATCTGCTATTGGCAATATCTGCAATAAAAAAGCATTTAAACAATTCGCCCTTGATAATCACCAATTTAATAAGCCTACCGCAAATGGCAATATGACATTTAAAACAACTGCGGAAACAGTTTGCGGATTTATTAATAATCAAATGATTATCGAGCCTCATACTGCATTAGAAGATGCCCGCGATTTTGAATTGCCGATTTTAACTAATATTATTAAAAAGCGCAACTGGCAAGATAATATTAAGCCTTATAATTGGCAAGATTTTCAGGTTAAAAATCATTTTGTGGCGGTAAAATAATAAAATGCGGGTATTATGGATTATGGCATTATGCCTGCATTTAATAGACGATAAAAGGCTTGAAACAGAATATAATAAAAAGCCTTTTATTATTCAGACAATATCGGAGATTATATAATGGAAAATATCGGTTGGCTTGGTAGTATATTATTAGCATTTTGCGGATTACCTCAAGCAATAGAATCATATAAAACAAAATCGTCAGAGGGATTAACTTGGGGATTTATTGGAATGTGGTTTCTAGGCGAGATATTCACGATAATATATGTATTTCCTAAAATGGATTTACCATTATTATTTAATTATTCTGCAAATATAATATTTTTGTCGATTATTATTTATTTTAAATTAATGCCCAAGAAATGATTTTCTTGGGCTTTTTTTTTTTTGCTTAAAAAATGAATACTTTTGTTTCCCATAAAAATTGAAAACAAAAGTATTACTTTTGGGGCGCCAATTTTACCAGTAAAATTGCGGGCGTGTCAAGAGAAATTTTCTCACAAGGCTGTGAATTTATTTCTTGCACAAGGTCTGTTTTTCGTGTATAATTGGCGACATGGACAGAAAACAACTCTCAAAAATGCTAAATAATCAGACTGCGATTATTTGGGATAATCTTTGCGAATTATATCCCCGATTAACTAAATATAATCCTCCGATTATTTTGTTAAATGGCAGATTATATCGTACTGCAGGCAGATGCCATCAGGAAGATAATATTATTCAAATGGGATATAAATTCTTTTTATATTCTAAAGAATATCGAGATAATATGTTTAATATTATTTTGCCTCATGAGATAATCCACCAAGCCGATTTTAATCTTTTCGGTTTATCCGAAAAAAATTGTGGTCATGGCAAAAAATGGCATGAAATTATGGTACAATATGGCTTAGAGCCTAATCCCTATCACGAAATGGATATTACAAAATGATTTTTAATATGATTAAATTACTGAATATAGTTTCTTGGATTGGCACAATATCTAGCATTATTGGTGCATTTATTGTTGCCAGTCAAATGTTTTTACTGGGATATTGTTTCTTTATTATTGGATCATTATCTTGGTTATTGGTTGGATATTATCGAAAAGATAAATCATTAATTGTTTTAAATGGTACTTTCTTTTTGGCTAATATCCTTGGTTTATATAACGCATTTTAAATAGGAGAATTTAAATGAATGCAAAAACTGTGAATTATACGCCTGAGCAAACTGCTCAGATTATCGCTGATTATCAAGCTGGTAAATCAGTTGAGATTATCGCTGATAATCTTGGTAAAACTGTTCGGAGTATTGTCGCTAAATTATCGCGTGAAAAGGTTTATATTAAAAAAGAATATAAATCTAAAACTGGAGAAACTCCAGTTAAAAAAGATACTCACGCAGACGCTATTGGTGCGATTTTGCGATTACCCGAAAATGATATTGAATCATTAACTAAAGCAAATAAAAATGCTTTAAAAGTTATTTTCGAAGCGTTGGCGAATTCAAAGCCAATATAATCAGAAAATGATTATAGCCGATTATCTCAGATAATCGGCTTTTTATTATCTCCAATGTAAGTAAGCGCTCACTTCGCGGGCGCCAAAATTATAGCATATAATTTTCACCCGTGTCAAGCGAAATTATCTCACAACCCCATGAGCTTTTATCACAGGTCAATTTTTTGGCACGATTCTTGCGCCACGCCCCATAATTAATAATTATGTTGAACTGTTCGGTTCAAATTGTGACTGCACGGTCACAAAATGACTGTAGCGTTCAAATTGTGACTCCACGGTTTCGTATAATTATTAATTTTGGCGCAGGGCACGGCGCGCCAGTGGTAATCCTTGGGGGATTTTTCCGTGGGTACGTGTGCGCCCATTATACAGTGGTAAACCTTGTCTTGTCAAGTGTATTTTCAGTTTAGGCGCTGTCAAGTGCAAAAACTTGGTCTTGGCCAAAATCTCAAAAAGTTTTATAATTTCTTTATGAAATCAGGAAAGGGCAAGACATGACAGACAATGATTTTTTCCGACAGGATCAGCAGCTATGGTTTGAGGATTTTATGGAGGACGAGGTATCCAAAATTCTTCATGATATGGACATACCCGAAGAAATTCTCACTTGTGCCTGATGTTCAAATCCCGTATAATTATTCTTTAAACAGCGCAGAAACCATTTTGAAAGGACATATGATGACTGACAAACCCGTAAACTATACACCTGAGCAAACTGCTCAGCTCGTTGCCAACTACAAAGCTGGCGCTACTGTCGAAACACTGGCAACAATGTTCGGCAAAACCACTCGAAGTGTGGTTGCAAAACTCTCACGCGAAGGCGTGTACCAAGCCAAGTCAAAGACCTCTGGCGTGGCTCGTGTCAAAAAATCCGAGCTGGTTGATCGTATTGCCTCATTGTGCAATGCTACACCCGAATCTTTCGATTCACTCGAAAAAGCCAATCACGAAGTGTTGGAAGCAATCCTCACAAACTTGCAGTGATTGCGGCGGTAGCGGTTGAGGGTCAGAAAATTTACTCTTGATCCTCAACCCCAAATACTGTATAATAATATCTTAGACAGTCGGGAAGGGCTTAATGAATACCAATGAAAGTTGGTGCCCGTCTGCAAATGAACACTTACTCAAACTTAAAATGACTCATTTAGTCTCCTAATTAAGTAGTCTGATTGCAACGAGTGTCTAATTTTTTACTTGAATATGCGATCCAAATCGTGTATAATTATTATATAAATTGATGAGTTGTTAGTTAACAAGAGCACTAACGTAAAGCGTCTGAAATCATAAGCGCTTCTCTTGAATTGGGTGACAGCGGTAAGCATAAAACATATAGCAAGCTTAGCGTCTTAATTGTGGGAAAATCCGAGCCACAGCCCCAACCGAATATGGTGTTATGAGTCCTGCACTCGACAGGATAGCAACTTAATAGCCGAGGAAATCTCTAGCGGCTGCCCACTTAACCCTCTGATGAGCTGATGAAACTTCAGCGAAACCCTTTACAATCGCAGACATTCTTGAAGACTTCAATACTTCTCAATGTCCGCAGTTTAGGGTCAGGACGAATCCCCTAGCGTGTACCACTCGTTGGTGTTAGGAAAGTAGTACTCCTAGGCGTGCATAGCCTATATCCTGTGCTGTGCTCCGCTATGAGCACATCCAACTAAACTGGAACCCAGTCTGGCGGACTTTAAATAGCCCACCGAAAGAACGGCCTAAAATACAGCTATCCTCTAAACCAAAGAGCAGGACACTTATCCTGTAATGCGGGCTAATCCCGCTAGCGACTGAATGGCGTTGCGCAAACCATTCTGTAATAGCGCACAAGACCTAGCAAGGGTGCTTAAATAATGGTGCGATCTGACCCTAAACTGTAGCGGTCATAAATCAGTCGACGTGGGTGTCCAGCGTAAGTGGAACCAAGGCAGAAGTGCTGAGCCAATACTTCGCTAGCAAATGCGTTAATCTATGTGTTAGTCACGGATACTCAGCATACCTACAAGGTTTGACAGAGCCGAAACGTGCAACGCTCACCTAAACAACTTCGCGATGGATTCATCCCCAAAGGTCGTATGTAGCGACAGGCTACAGTTTAGGGTCAGGTAGATTGATTATCTTAAAAATCCTGCTAGAGTTAAAAACATCAGCGTGCTCTATATATTAATAGATGTTCAAAAGCCCCTTCAAGATTCGCTCTTGGGGGCTTTTGTTTTGCCTGTTCGCTTGCGCCATTATACCACACAGTGGAAAACCTTGTCAAGTGCGTATTCTTGTGTGTGACTTATAAGTTCCATTTCTGACCCTAAACTGCAACCTATGAGTTCCATTGACCCTAAACCGTGTCAACTGCAAGCAATTACGACGGTTACAGAAACACACGCAAAAAAGCCCACTTAAAGCAATTTAAGTGGGCTTTGGTTTTAAAGAGGCTGATTTGCCCAGTTTAGGGTCAATTAAGTGCAAATAAGTCTGATTCTTGATGAGTTTGGTGCGGTTGCAGCGGTTTAGGGTCAACTTGACTTAGTTTAGCTTCAATTAGCTTGAGCACCGTCTTGTTTACCTTCTCCAGCGATTCTAATAGCTCTTCATCCACGTCCAGCAGCTCAGCAATGCGTTCGATGTGCTCCGATTTTTTAACTGGAACCTCACCACGCTTGTTGACATAGCTCTTTTTGACGTACACGCCCAGAGAGCTCAATTTAGCGATTACACTACGTTCTGGTACATCTAATTCTGTTGCAATTGTATATACAGCAACTCCTGCCTTGTAGTCCGCAATTAATTTGTCTGTAATTTCTTTGGTATATTTCATAAGTCCCAAGGCAATGTAGTTGCCAGTTCTTTTGTTTTAGTTGGCGTTGCTTTAAAAATATCATTTGTGACTAGTGGTTGGGGCATCCTATCCCAATCATTCAAGTCTAAAATCATATAAGGTGTTCTTAGTTCTGGGTGTGCTAACCAACATTGAGTTAGTATTGTTTGTGTGATTTTGGGCATGTGACCAATCTCAGTATCTTGTAAACCACTTAAGCTCCAAGTACTTTTAGCAGGCTTTTGAGAGCCTGCAGTCTTGCCAGTTTTAGTAGTCAAACCTTGCTTTTGTATTTCTAATAGTCTATCTGACCCTAAACTGCCACAAGTCTCCAAATCCTCACTACCTAGGACTAAAGCATCAAATAACCTAGGTTCTAGCATATACTGTAAACCACTAGAGTTCCTCCAAGTTTCATAATCGATACCTTGCATTCTTTTAAAGCCCATTAAGATAAGTGGAGTTAGTGTAGCATAATCTGGAGTTTTAGTTTGTTGTGAGACTAGCAGCGATCTCTTAACTCTGCTGAGCATATAAAATGCTCTAGACTTAGGGTCTACACAGTTGTGTTTAATTGACCCTAAACAGTCAATTGTTCCGTCTGGATTCTTTACTAGAGTCCATGATCCATAATAGGCAACAAGCTGTGGTAGCAGCCATTGGTGAAGGTGGGAAACTTGCATTTGTTCACACCAAGTTTCCCAACCTTCGACATTTAAGTGTTCAGTTCCAGAAAAGTCCA
>ERZ1034361.746-NODE-746-length-19486-cov-5.092380_pt1 | contig 19486 bp, 14 predicted proteins | sample MGYA00520617_ERZ1034361 | MGnify/ENA primary metagenome ERZ1034361 (study PRJEB33736, sample SAMEA104284507) | Azolla filiculoides | biome: Urban; feature: Water surface; material: Ditch water | place: Netherlands | collected 2015-10-28 | depth 0-0.1 m ...
TTTTATCTCACAATGGATAATAAACTACTCATTGAGCGACTTCGCATTGAATTGCAATATATCGCTCAGCATTGGGACAAAGTCGCGCCACCTTTATTAATTATCAACATTAAAGATAATATGTTGACCGAAAAAGAGGGGCATTTACTGATTGATTTCCTTAAGCAATTACAACAAGACAATTTAGGAAATGTGCATATTGATTTGAATTTCATCACCGCCTTTTTAAATACAACGAGTTATGAAAAAATAGGCTATCTGCATGATTTTCAATTTTCCCCCGTATGCTGGGAAACACCCGAGCGCATTTTTTCCACTGTCATGCCCGAGGTAATAACGCCAAATGTGCCAATGAGTGCCATGGAACTCAGTCAATGGGAGCAAAAATCTGATTTTGCCTTAATTGAGCAATTAACACACAGTGAAAATTTGTATGTGCAATTAGAAATGCTCATGTTAATTTCACAGCGTTATGATTTAGATTTCGACTTGGGACTGAGCGGATTACATGGCGTACCTTGTCGCGTGCGCGATTTACTCGAGGAAGTTTACGCACGCGCTGGCAATCAACATTTGTGGGCGATTGTGCGGCGATGCGCTAGTATTTTGGGAAAATACGATATCAATTTAGAGCAATCAGCAACGGATATTTTAGTGCGTCAACATCATTTAACCGTTGGACGCTCCTACAGTGAACAAGCTACGCTCAAACGCCCCATTGATTCGCTTCAGCTGCTTGATTTAATCAAAGAGTTCAACGATGGTGATGGTTGTCAGCAAATATTAATACAGGAGTTAATTATTCATTTAGGCATGTTAATTAAATCGAATCCTGTTTTATTTAAAGATATGCACACCATTCGCGTTGGCCACATTCTTCAGCTTATTATTGCGCAAGAAAAACGCAGAAGTAGTAGTTCTTGGGATCAAGCATTTACCGATATTTTGACGTTAGCACCACATCAGCTAGCACAGCGAATTGATGTGGTGCTTAGCGAGTATGACAATAATGAAAACCAACGCTTTCAATTAGAATTATTGCACTATGATGGCTCTAAACACGATTTAGCTTCAGCACGTTTTCAATCAAATATGAATCCACATTTAGGAAATTTAGCGGATTGGTATGCGTGGCGCGAACAGCAAGGCAGTGTTGGTCGAGAAAGTGATTTATTTCTTGCAGGTGTTTGGCGTTTGCTTCATCATTGCAAAGGACTTATGGTAGGCGAAAAATACAATAGTAGTCGCCGAATTGATAGTGAAAATCTGCTAGGTCAAATGACATCTGGGGAGCAAAGTTTCAAACTGCATATCAACCATATATTAAATAAAATCCACGCACCTGTTTATCGTCAACTTTGCGTCGAAACACTTAATGCCTTAGCGATTATTATGGAAAATAATCCACAGCTCATTATCGAAGATACGTTGGTTGTGGATATTTTAATTGGTCATGCTGTCCGACTTTGTTGGCTGCGATGTTATCCTGAGTGCATAGACGAATATGACGAATATGTGTCGGCTGCGTGGCAATCGTTCTATCAACTTTCTCCTCACAACGTCGCGAATGGAATACTTGATGCACTGATGTATTTACTTGATAATCATGTTTAATCAACCCTAATCATAAAAGTGAGAACATAATGATTTTAGCTGGCGATATTGGTGGTACAAAAACGCTTTTAGCACTATTTGATGGTGAGCATTGCGTGATGAAAAAACGCTTTCAAAGCGCTGATTACACGACATTTAACGCATTATTAGCGGACTTTTTAGATCTTGTATCAAATATAAAAATTGATGCCGTGTGCATTGGTGTGGCAGGTCCCATTGTCAATGGCAATTGCGAAACCACTAATTTACCTTGGAAATTAACTTGCCTAGAAATTAGCCAGCAAGTCAATACATCAAATATTACGTTACTCAATGATTTAGAAGCCGCTGCATGGGGCGTTTTGTCATTACCGGAAAGTGATTTTATTTCGCTAAATCCAAAAGCAACGCGACAAATTGGAAATTGCGCGGTCATTGCCGCAGGAACTGGTTTAGGTGAAGCAATTATTTTCTATGATGGCAAACAATCACACGTCATTGCCAGTGAAGGGGGGCATTGTGATTTTGCACCTACCGATAAACAGCAAATAGAGTTGCTTGCCTTTATGCAAACACGCTTTCCTGATCATGTCAGTTATGAGCGGTTAGTGTCTGGGGTGGGTATTGAAGCCATTTATGCCTTTTTAAAGCAATCTGGACATGTTGACACGATTCTTAATTTAGATGCAGAAGATGATTTAGCGGCTGCCATTGGCGCGGCAGCTGTTGCCAATAGTGATGAATTATGCGTGGCAACGCTCCAATTATTTGCAACGATTTACGGAGCAGAAGCCGGAAACCTTGCTTTAAAATGTCTGCCTTATGGGGGCGTTTACTTAACAGGCGGCATTGCTGCTAAATGTTTACCTATTTTGCAACAAGGTGCCTTTTTAGAAGGATTTTTAGCAAAAGGACGTTATCGAAGCGCATTGGAAAAAATAAGCGTTACTGTTTGTGTTCAGCCTGAAGTTGTTCTGTTTGGAGCCGCTTATTTCATGGCGAAACGCGATGCTTACTAATAATTTAAAGTATTGAAATTTGGCTTTTGTCCCATAGTTTTAGCGAATTTATTCAAAAGACAGGGTAATCAATTTCATAGGGAATGTTTCGAGATAGGAATTAGAATAGATCATATCTGCTAGAAAATCAGGCGTTACACGTAAACGCTAAAGCGACTAGCAGTCAACTTACCACTGCTATCTTCATGATAAGCCAATACCTCTGTTTTCATATCATAGAGCAAATAATTATTTGCATCGAGCGTTATTGACGAAAACGGATTATGGCTTGCATTAACATGACCTCATCCAACATATTCAACCACTACACTAACACGTAAAATTTATAAAATTCTAAACACATCCGATAACATCACACATATAGCTTTTTAACCTATGGAGTTCACTTTAGCGTGGATAAAAATAAAGTTTCTCGTCTTACCATTAAAATACGTCTTGGAATTATTGTCGGTATTTTTACTATTGGATTTACTTTATTTGGCCTTGCAATCTTGCAAGCCATGAATACACTAAATGTTAATGGTCCTATTTATCAACGTATTGTGCAAGGCAAAGATCTCATTGCTGATATCCTCCCACCGCCAGAATACATTTTAGAATCCTATCTAGTGATCTTACAACTGGCGAACACGGCAGATCCTCACGAAACGGAAACGTTAATAAAACGCTTTAATGTCCTTGAAAATGACTATGACACACGCCATACATACTGGCAAAACGAAAATTTAGAGCCAGAGTTAAAAGAACAGTTTTTAGAAAAATCGACCATTTCAGCACAAGCTTTTTATCATGAAGCCTCAACACATTTTATCCCTAGCCTACAATCGGGTGATCGCAGCGACATGCTATCTAGTTTAGCGAAAATACGATTGAGTTATGAAGAACATCGCCTTGCTATTGATAAAGTCGTTGAGTTGACAACACAAAGAAATGGGCAAGATGAAGCGCACGCTAAATCGTTGTTAAATTTTTACAACATAGGATTAGGGAGTATTTTTTTCATCAGCATCACGCTAGCAACATGGGTGGCGGTGTCCATTAGTCGGGGTATTCTCACTTCGCTCAAATCAGCACAAAAAATCGCCAACGCCATTTCAGTAGGAAATTTAAACTCCGACATCACCACCACGCAACATGATGAAATCGGTGATCTACTACGTTCAATGAGCAAAATGCAAAATGCAATTAATGCGTTTGTCGATGCACAGGGATTTATGGCTAAAAAACATGCTGAAGGCGCTGTTCGAGAAAAATTAGATGTGTCTCAATTTTCAGGTACTTACGCGCAGATGGCTCACGAGGTCAATGAACTTGTACAATCACGTATTGCCATTAATCAGCGTATTTTGGATGTGATTACAGAATATGCCAGAGGAAATTTTTCGATTGATATGGATATTCTACCCGGTGAGACATTTGCTATCACGCAAGCAGTAAATAGCATTAAAACAGCGCTTTTAACCATCAACAACGAAATTGAAACACTGGCAAAAGCAGGTGCTGTGGGCGATTTTTCGATACGCGCTAATGATCAACGTTTCGAGTTTGTATTTCAATCCATGCTTAGTGATTTGAATAAATTATTTAGTGCGTGTGAAGTTGGTTTTAACGATATTTTACATATATCAAACAGTTTAGCTCACGGTGATTTAACACAAAAAATTGACGCCAATCTACCGGGGATGTTTGGGCAAGTACAGGAAGGCATGAACCTCACTGTTGAAAATTTACAGTTACTGATTGGAAAAGTTAAAGAATCCAATCAACTCATTCACGTTATTTCCCAAGAAATTGTCAACGGCAATAACGAATTATCTAATCGTACAGAAAAACAGGCTGCAAGCCTAGAAGAAACTGCTGCGAGTATGATCGAGCTAACAAGCACCGTTCAACATAATGCTGAAAACGCGAAAGAAGCGAACACCCTATCAAATGAAGCAACCGATATTGCAAGCCAAGGGGGGATTGTTGTCAGTAATGTAGTCAGAACGATGGAAAGTATCAATGAATCCTCAAGCAAAGTGGTTGAAATTATATCCGTTATTGACAATATTGCATTTCAGACGAATATCTTAGCGCTCAATGCAGCTGTCGAAGCCGCTCGAGCAGGTGAACAAGGCAGAGGATTTGCCGTCGTCGCAACCGAGGTGCGCAACTTAGCTCAACGCGCTGGGGCAGCTGCGAGTGAAATTCAAAATTTGATTAGCGATTCTGTTGAGAAGGTCGAGGAAGGCAGTCAATTAGTGAGCAAGGCAGGGAAAACCATGCAAGAAATTGTTGATTCAGTGCAAGATGTAAGCACTATTATGGGAGAAATTTCGTCTGCATCCGTTGAGCAAAGCGCGGGGATTTCTCAAGCTAATAAAGCGATTGCTGAAATGGATGATGTGACACAACAAAATTTAGCGCTAGTTGAAAAAGCAGCAACCGGGGCAGAATTACTTAAACAACAAGTCGATATACTCTCAAACACAATCTCTAATTTTAAAACATAACCACTATGAATTAAAGCTAACGCGTTCACTCAACAATCACAAGCAGTTTGAAAATAATAAATCAGAAACGAGAAATATAATTTATTTGACTATTTTCAAATAACTGACTACTTTAGTAGGCAATTCTAGGGCAAGCTATTAAAATTTAATCAGCACGACACAGAGTTGCGAAACGCATATTATTTCCAACCAACGTCCTGTTTGCAGTAAGTCAAAAAGGAGAATGAAATGATAGAAAAAGAGTTGAAGTTACTAGTCGTTGACGATAATGAAGAAATTCGTTATTTAATTCGTATGACTTTCAAACGACAACCCAATGTGAAAGTGTTTGAAGCGATCAATGCTCAAGAGGGTTTAAAGCATTTTTATGAATATCTGCCAGATATCGTATTATCCGATCTAATAATGGATGGAGAAATGGGTGGCCTAGATTTATGTAGGCAAATTAAGGCGAGCGATAATAAATGTCCTGTCATTCTCTTTTCTGGTAAAGGCGAACAAAATATTATTGATCTAGGTATGAAAGCTGGTGCTGACATGTATAAACTAAAGCCATTTAGTCCCACTGAATTAATCAATATTGTTCGTGAATTGGCTATTTAAAGAACTACAGATAGAATGTAAAATTTCAATAGATAGGTTTTTTGAAAATAGCTGCAGTTTGCATTGCTCAAAGGCTGCAGCAAAATCAGGCTCAAATGATATTAAAATAATCGATTACCTAAACAATTGAACAAATACACATTCACAAAATAGAAAACAAAGAAATAAATTCTATATAGAATTATAAATTTAGTAACTTATTGATTATTTTGAAAAATAAATTTATTTTCATGTAATACGTTGAGTTCACATCACCACAGTATCATAAAAGATTCATTTCTCAAGTCTCTCTATTTTATTAGATCATTACGATAATGTAGTGATAGCAAGAACCATAAAATTCATGAGAGTTGCTTAAGACTCTTGCTCACCTTAGAATATCAAGCAACTGAGTTACAAAACCCCGAAATAAGCCGTCATCCAGACAAATTCGAGTGAAAAAATCACCTACTTTTTCATTGAAAAATTATTTATAAGCCTTTTGAGACATCACAATGAAGAAAAAATCCAGTTCCATGCAATTAAATAATTTTTCTGGTTATGTTGTAGGCATTGGGGCATCAGCGGGAGGCCTTGATGCTTTGGAGAAATTCTTTAACGTGTGCCCTACTGATATTGGTGCTGCATTTGTTGTGATTCAACATCTTTCACCCGACCATAAAAGCATGATGGAAAATCTGCTTGCCCGCCATACCAAAATGCCAGTAGCGATGGTTGATAAAGATACGCCTATTGAAGCAAACCATGTTTATTTAATCCCTCCGGCTTCCATTATGCACATGGGAGATGGATTTCTTCATCTTACACCTAAAGCGCCACGCGGTTTAACATTACCCATTGATATTTTTTTCACGTCTTTAGCCGAAAACTATGGAAACCGTGCCATTGGGATTGTTTTATCGGGTACAGGGTCTGACGGTACTAGAGGCGCTTCAGCAATCAATTCACAGGGAGGTTTTCTACTTGCTCAAGAACCTAATTCAGCGAGCTTTGATGGTATGCCCAGAAGTTTCATTGCAACAGGATTGGTAGACGTCATTTGTCCACCTGAAGAATTAGCCACGCGTATTGTTGCGTATATTAAACATGCCAGTAGTGAGCCGAAATTAAATATTAAAAACAGTGAAATCCCAAGTCTAACTTTGTCTCATGAGGAGACACTAGAAGCTATTTTGCAGCTACTTCAACAAGCAAGCGGTATCGATTTTAAAGATTATAAACCATCCACTATACTGCGCAGAATTGAACGTAGAATGCAAGTCTGTCGAGTGGCGAGCTTACATGAGTATTTCGCTTTATTAGAAAAAGACAACGATGAAATCGTCACATTACGCCAAGATTTTTTAATTTCAGTGACGAGTTTTTTTCGGGATTCAGAAAACTTTCAAACGTTAGATGAGCTTGCTATTGCTGAAATTGTAAAAAACAAACAAGGTACGAATAGCTCCATTCGTGTGTGGTCAGCAGGTTGCTCCACAGGAGAAGAAGCTTATACATTAGGTATGTTATTCATCGAAGAATTTGAACGACAAAAATTCTGGCCACCATTAAAAATTTTTGCAACAGATGTTAATCAACAAAATATTGATTTTGCCGCCATTGGCAGTTATTCACAATCGGTAGCCGCTGAGTTAAGCTCTCAACGATTAGAGCGTTTTTTTGACGTACGTGGCGAAAAATTTAATATCAAAAATGATTTAAGGCAGTGCATTGTATTTGCTCGTCATAATTTACTTAACGACCCCCCATTTACTAAAATGGATTTAGTTGTCTGTCGTAATACATTAATTTATTTCAAAAATTCTGCTCAAGAACAAGCACTTTATCGATTACAGTATGCCGTCAATCCAGAGTGTTATTTATTTTTAGGATCAAGTGAAACACTACAAGCATCATGTGAGAACTTTAAAATTATTCACGCGAAACATAAATTATTTCAACGCTTAGATCACACGCAAACTCGTTCTTATGAAATGTTCAAAAATGTTTCTAGCGCTTATCGCCATGCAAATAGAACATTGTCCACCATTTCAAAAAACAAAATAACAGAGGCTGCTACTGTTGATCATGCAACCAGTGTTTTACTATCCAATTACGCACCGCCCGCATTGGTTGTCAATAGTAATCATGAAGTGGTTCATTTTTTTGGAAATGTTGAACCTTATGTTTCTTTCCGCGAAGGTGTTGCGAGTTTAAGTTTAGGGCGAATGCTACCCGCAAAACTAACACCAATTGCATCAGCTTTATTATATAAAGCCGCCAAAAGTGAATGTACACTAGTGTCAGATGTCATTCATTTTACCAATAAAGAAAATGTTGTTTCGCTCATTCGGTTAAGTGCAAGTCCTATTTCATCAAAACTGACGGAAAATTTTTTACTGCTATGTTTTGAAACAGTTACAGAGCAAAGTAATCAAAATAATGACGAAAAAATAGTCTCGTTTAATGTTGCAAATGAAACTATAGAGCGCATTGAAATCTTAGAATATGAATTAGCGGCAACACGTGAAAGTTTACAGTCCACTATCGAAGAATTGGAAACGTCAAATGAAGAGCTTCAAGCGACCAATGAAGAATTGATGGCGTCTAACGAGGAATTACAGAGTTCCAATGAAGAATTGCAATCTGTTAATGAAGAATTAAATACCGTCAATTCTGAATACTTAGAAAAAGCAGTAATATTAAGTCAATTGAATGCCGATTTAGATAGTCTTGCTAAAGCATCGGGGATTGCAACCATATTTGTAGATGAAGATTTACGCTTAACTCGTTTTAGTCGGACTGCTATAGATATTTTTAAAATCCGTGAATCAGACATAGGTAGACGTTTAGATGATTTCGCGCATAATTTACATTATCCAAACATCATCAAAGATATTGAAGAAACACTACATTTAACATGTATGACTGAAAAAGAAGTTTCTTCAACTGATAACGTAGTTTATCTAATGCGAATTTTACCCTATGCGATTCCCTCCACGACTAAATATGGTGCGGTCGCTACCTTTGTTGATATCACAGCACTACACAATTCAAAACGATTGCAGTTTATCATTGACGCATTACCGGAAAATATAGCCGTTTTAAATCAAGATGGAACTATTGCATTGGTGAATGAAGCATGGAAGCGGTTTGCCAGAGTCAATGGTGATAGTGATTGCGATCATACTGGCGTGGGTATTAATTATTTAAACACGTGCAAAATTGACGGCACCGATACTGATGATTTTGGGCAAAAAGCGTATAAAGGCTTAAAAAGTGTCTTAGAAGGTAGAATTCCACTTTTCTCTTTAGAATATCCCTGCCATTCTTCAACTGAAAAGCGTTGGTTTGTAATGAATGTAGCGCCTATTAACCAATATGGCTACGGAGCGGTTGTTAGTCACGTTGATATTTCATTTTGGCACAATAAAAATAATGAAAACACGTAACTTTCATAAAGGCTGATAATATAACCATCTTATTTATGCCGTGATAATAAGTCCTGTATCTTTTTGATATTTTTTGATAAAGCATGAAAAAGCGCTTCCGAATGAATAGGCTTTTCCACAAAATCGTTCATTCCACTTTCTAGACAAATTGCTTTTTCTTTGATATAAACATCGGCAGAAAGAGCGATAATAGGAAGCTGTTTATGTTTCTCTTGTTTACGAATTTCATTTGTAGCTTCTACACCATTCATATTAGGCATGTGAATGTCCATGAGTATTGCATCGTAATTATTTTGTTCAAGCGCCTTTATGGCCTCTAAACCATCATTTACGATATCGAATTTAATACCAAAAACGTTTAAAAAGCCACTAATGACCTCTTGATTATTTCTGTCATCTTCTGCAACTAAAATAAATATATCTGTGAGATGCGTTGAAAAATGTTTGTAAAAATCCTTAACTTCTTTATCGCTTGGTTCATTGATATCTGGCATGCAATGGACTATATCGCATAATAAATCAAAATAGAATACGGAGCCAACCCCTACTTCGCTTTCTAGTTTGCATTCAGAATTCATTTGTTCAAGTAGCCGTTTACAAATAACAAGTCCAAGTCCTGTGCCACCATATTTGCGTGTTGTTGAAGTATCTACTTGTGTGAAGTGTTGAAACAACTTATTTTGATCTTTTGAGCTAATACCAATTCCAGTATCAATAACACTAAATCTTAGTTTTGTTTCAACTTCAGTCAACTCTAATAATGAGAGTTTTAATGTAATACTTCCTGATGAAGTAAATTTAATGGCGTTACCAATTAAGTTAGATAAGACTTGTTGAATACGAAATTTATCCCCCATCACGTTAAGCGGGATATCATTATCAATAATTATATTAAATTTAAGATCTTTCTTATTTACACTTAAAGAAAATAAATTTTCTATGCTATTAAAGACTTCAGAAGGATTAAACGGCTGCTTTTCGATTTGAATTTTTCCCGCTTCCAATTTCGAAAAATCGAGAATTTTATTAAGAATACTCACTAGATGCTTTGAAGAGGTATGAATTCTTTCGAAATAATCGGATGCCTCTTCACCGAAATTTTCTATCAATGCCAATTCTGAAAAACCAATGATTGAATTCATGGGAGTACGGATTTCATGGCTCATATTGGCAAGAAATTCCGTTTTTGCTGCCGCCAGTGCTTCGGCTTCGTCTTTTGCTTTTAAGAGCGCTAGCTGCAATTCCATTTCAGCTGTTTTGATTGGGGTTATATTAGTAGAAATTATGCCAACGCCAAATACGTGATTATCATTTTTTAACGGAAATCGATTTGTAATGAAATACTCTGTTTTATCCTTATCTAAATTAAGTATCTCTTCTTCTAACTCGCTTTTTCCAGTCGTAATGACTTCATTGTCTTTTTTAGAATATTCACTATTATTCTTTAAACCTGGAAAAATGTCTGCTCTTGTATGCCCAATAATATCATGACTATTAGCATATTGCTGGGTCATTTTGTTGGCTAATAAGCAATGGCCTTCCTTGTCCAAAGCAAGTATAACTGAAGGAGTGTTATCCATAATGGATTGATATAATATTTTGTTATAATCTAATTCTCGTTCAGCACTTTGATCAACTAATAGCACTAGTGTGTGATTATCTAAATGGTAATCAGCGGATAAATTGATAAAATGTCCATCCAACGTACTAAAACTATTTTTAATATTATCGGATGGTTTGATATCACTCAGAATATTTGTTGTACCTGCAAAAGTATCATTTCTATTGCGTAAAATATTTTGTACCCTACCCCTATCTCCCTCTTCAATAAGCCGATAGAATGAATAATTTAATAAACGCTTTTCAGAAGAGAAACCAAATAGCTTCATAGCCTGTAGATTGGTTTGAACGATCACACCGTCATTATTTAGAACAAATCCTGCAATGGGCAATGATTTAAATAATAACTGATATTGAGACAATGCCTGCTGCGTCTGTACTTGGGCACGAATAAGCTCTTCATTTTGTAATTCTAATTCGGCACGATATATACAAAATTCTTCAATGACTTTTTCTATGTCGTTTATAAAATCATTAGAAGGCAAATGATTAAATTGAACTCCCCCATCTTTAAGTGCTTTTTCAGCACGTTTGCGTAAGTTATTTAAAAGCTCATCTTTATCCATTTTAATTTCCTTCTATACTTAACTTTCACAATATGTTGTGAAATTAACATATTTTAACTTCACTTCCCTAAACTATATCGTTCATCATAACGACATCGACAAAATAATGCCAATTGAAAAAATTATAGTTACTACAAACTTAACTAATCAAATTTTTCACAACATCAATTATTTCCATTGGACTAAATGGTTTAACTTTATAAATATCCGCTCCAGCTTGAATTCCCATGTCAATATCGCTTTGTTGAGCTTTACCGGAAAGCAAAATAACTCGACAAGGATGACTACTCGCTTTAATTTGCCGGCAAAGCGCTAATCCATCGATATCACCTTGCATCATCACATCCGATAACACAATATCAGGCCGTTGCTCCTCAAATTGCTTTAGTCCATCCAACCCATTTGTCGCTTCGAAAATTTCAAACTCGGGGAATCGTTTGAATGTCAGACGGATTAAGTCACGCAACTGCGTATTGTCATCCACAAGCAATAATTTGATTTTTTTATCATTCATCTAGTGACCTCGTTATTAAAAGTACTTATTGATCAGAGTCGACGTGATCTTCCTCAAAAAAACCATCAATTATCATCCTTACCTCATTCAATCGTTTTTGAATAACAGCACCGGCAGGATGAGTACTTAGATTAGTGTTACCAAGTAAATCATAATCACCTTTTTGACTTGTTCCATAAAACCCCATATCCCAATTGGTAAAATCACGTTGTTCAATAGGGCCTTGAGAGAGTACAGATATCTTTTCGTGCCGCTTATCTTTTAGAATTCGCTCATAAAAAAGCGTATTCACTATCGTCATATCACCTTCTAGGATTTGTAGAAAATATCCCTTGTTGTAAATCAACACCCCTGTGATACCACGCCGCTTGTTGTGAATACGTGACGTATTGAGCACTTTTATTAAATCATCCACTGCAAAATAATCGGCTTTTTTGCTTGTGTACATAATGGAAAATAATTGATTTTCTTCTTTGGTACTGGTGCGCGGTTCTATTTTATTGAGCCATGCTAATATTTCACTGAAGTGATTGATAATCGTCTTTTTTAAAATCGTGACACAATCCTTCTTGAGTTTCTCATCGTCCACACTAACCGATTGACTCCATACTAGGACGGGTAGCTGCCAGAGTTTGAGTAACTCATCTAAAAGTTCGGGGAAAAAAATATGTGAATCTACAATAACCGCATCAAAATCTTCTGGATTTTTTTGAAATTCATCACGCGCGATTTGTGCATCACTGAAAATTATAGGTCTATGCCCAGAAAATATTAAGGCTTTGCTTAAAAAATCTGTAATGATTGGTTCATCGACGACTAAAATCGTCAAACCACGCTTATTGATTGCTTTATTCTTTTCACTCATGCCAATCTCCCTTACTTTTTAGCTCGTTGATAATTTAAGTTGAAGTATTTGATATGCTGACGTAATTTCATCAGCAGAATTAAGAATAAAAATACCGTCTATGGCTTCATTAAAATCTTCTGTCCCCCTCCCCCCAATCCATAAGTCAATGTGACGGGGTATATTGGCACGCATTTGGCGAAGCAATGAGAACATCATGCGCCTAGGAAATACAGGACTAAACGACAAGCCAATCACGTTGATTTTAAAATATTCCACAGCATCAACGAATTCAAAAAGGGGTAATTCCGCCCCCAAATTGATGCAAAATGCCCCTTGTGAGCATAGAAGTGCCTGCGCCATATTGAGAGACCTAAAATATGTTTTTCGCCAGTTAACGTCCCCAGTAAGATACGAGGTTGATTTGCGTTTCTTTGAATATCATTTTGAATAATCAAATCATTGAGTAATTCCGTTAACTGCGTCGAATAATACCGCTCGATAAAAATATTCATCTCGCCCCTATACCACATCTCACCAATAGCGATACCTAATGGCCGAGCGACTTCTTCAATAAATTTTATGATGCCTAGTTCAACCGCTTTTTGTTGCATCACATGTTTAAATACCGTATCGCCTTGTTGATGCTGCATCAGCAAGTTGAGTAAATAATTGACAACATCGTTTTGTGAATCTTCATTCATACATGTCTTCTGCTAATCAATTTTTGACGTCCTTTTATTTTAGACCATAAAAAAACCCGCTAGTGCTTAGGCAGCTGCGGGTCATTTGAATAAGTTAACATAAAAAATCTTGATATCATCAAAAAGCCCACAATAATCGATTTTTTGATGCCTTTTCATCGTTTCATGATTGCTAATTTAATAGAATTGACGGCCGCTATCTTCTTAATTAAAACTTAAGGAGCGTCTTGAATCCAGTATAACAAGGCATTTCAATTATAATTTAATTGAAATTAAAATACATGTGACATTTTGTCGCACATAGCCTTGACGTTAGCGTTGTTTAATGAACAGCAATGGCTTTTTTAAACGGCGTTGGCTATTTGCAAAAGTTGTGTCCATCGATTCAAGCAGTAGTATTCCAGTAATTACTATAGGCCAAGCCCCCCGTAGATTCTCTAACTGGTTTCGCTGTATAAAATGCTTCAAAAATACATTTGGTAATTTCTGATTCAATTCACCGCCAAATGTAAAGCGATTTTTTCTAGCATTTGCAATGGGTTAATAGGCTTAGCAATAAAATCGCTCATACCAACATGTTGACATTTTTCTTGCTCGTCGAGAGTCACCCCTGCACTCATCGCAATAATGGGTAAATTTGTAAATTGTGGAATTTCACGAATGATTTTTGTTGCTTCAATTCCATCCATCACAGGCATTTGGACATCCATTAAAATCACATCAAAAATATTTTTTTCAAGTAGCTCTAATGCTTCTTTGCCATTATTTGCAACACTCACATGTAACTTGGCATTTCTCAAAAACTGACTGGCTACTTGTTGATTGAGTAGCGTATCTTCAACAAGCAGGACACGAACATTTTCTAGTGATTTTGCGGCTTCTGCAATGCGCTGCGAAAGTGTTTTTGGCGGGACTGTCTCATTTGTAATTTGACTAGGCTTTGTTATCTCAAAAGGTAGTATAAATGAAAATTCACTGCCCACATCTGGAGAGCTCTTACAAGTGATTTTTCCACCCATCAACTCAACGAACTTCTGACTGATGACAAGGCCAAGTCCTGAACCGCCAAAACGTCGACTAATCGACGTATCAGCTTGTGAGAAAGATTGGAACAACATTTTTTGTTGCTCCTCATTCATCCCAATACCACTGTCTTTGACAACAAAATTTAGCTGTATCTCTTTTTCATTTTGAGGAATTAGTGATATATCTAAATTAACAAAGCCTTTTTGTGTGAATTTGACACTATTGTTAATTAAATTAATTAATATCTGCTTGAGTCTCAGTGAATCACCTTTTAGCAAGACATTAAGATTACTTGGCTGGACAATATTAAACGTTAATGCTTTACGTCGAATCTCTTCCGTAAATAATATAGTTATATTTTCAATGACATCCTCTAAATGGAAATAATCCAATTCAAGTGTCACATTGCCTGATTCAATTTTAGAAAAATCTAAAATATCATTGAGAATAGCCAATAAACTTTCAGATGCAATGGATATATTACGCAAATAATCATATTGTTTACCGACAGGAGAATCCATCCCAAGGAGGGATAAGCCAATAATGGCGTTCATTGGGGTGCGAATTTCATGACTCATATTGGCAAGAAACTCAGCTTTCACTTTCACTGCAGCTTCGGCTTTAATCAATGCTGCATTCAGTTCATGTGTACGCTGTTTCACCTGCTTTTCTAAGTCAAGATTAAGCAAATAAAGCTCGCGACTTTTTTCTTCAAGTAATTCTTCAGCAGCTTGACGTGCTAAACGCTCTCGATTTAATCGTTTTCTCCATTTTATTTCCTCATTATCGTTTACGGCTGTCATGTTGATTCAATTAACGTGTAATACGAAATTCAGTAGAACCGTCATCAAGTAACAGTCTATTGATGATCAGCGACTCGTTAAAATATCTTCCTGCGCCAATAATAAGTCCTTCTGCTAAATCAGGAATATTTTTAGCTGATTGGTAAATCATCACTAATGTATCATCTTGAATAGATGTATGAAATTTAGGTAAAGAGGCATGAGGGTAAAGTTTTTTCACTTCAAAGTGAACGACACTATCTATGGAGGATAAGAACGCAAAAGAATCATTCATATTTTCAGTCAATTTTGGATCTATCAGTATTAATCGCTCAAATATAAAAGTACCGAACGCTTTAACTAAATCTGATATACCGATATGTGTACGCTCGGAAAGAGCTGTTACTAACCGTATGAGTTCTAAATAATCATAATTGCCTACGGCAGTATAAGCACCTTCATTGGGTAACTCGGCATCTTCGATGATGTCATCGAGCATATCATCACCAAATTCTGTTTCCACTAATGTGAAAAATTCTGTAAAAATTTTGCCTAGCATAATATGTATTACCCTCCAAAGTTTAAGATGAGTGAATTAGTTTACAATGGCCAAATAAAGAAAAATAGGTAGAAAATGCTAATTATGAGATTAAGCATCTCATGATAGTGGTGGATGATTAAGGTATTTATTCAAATCGACGTCGGTTTAACTTTTTTAATTCATCTCGAATTTCTTCAAGTAACGCTATACTCGTATTGATTTTCCAATACCAACATATTGCCTCTCGACAGACTAAAAATACTAAAATTGTGACCACTATTTGAAATGAGCATTGCATTTTCTGGAGCAAACATAACGTTATCTCAATTAATTTTTCAATTAGGCTTGCTAGCATATCAGCTAATTCAAAAAAAGCTATGTGTTGCCCTATAACGACATGCTTTTTTTTCAAATCATACACCCCAAAATAGCGTATTTTCATATCCAAACGTTTACCATAGCAAACACTTTGTTGAGCTGATGTTGAGTTGTTTACGCTCTTTGACTGAAGAGCTATAAAAAAATAGTAAAATGGGCTCAACATCGCTTACAATACATTTATTCTTGTATTTTTTATAAGGTTGTAATAACAGTGATTAACGAACTCGATAATTACGAATTAGGATTACTGCTAGATGCGATAGAACATCGCTGGGGATACGATTTTCGTGATTACGCTCGAACCTCAATTCAGCGACGAGTACGCAACGTCATGACACGACATCAAATTCAATACGTGAGCGAGCTTATTCCTCGCGTTTTGCATGAACCGGTTTTTTTTCAAGACATGGTCAGAGATTTCAGCATCACCGTTACTGAAATGTTCCGTGATCCAAATGTTTGGAAAAAAATTGTAACGGAAATATTTCCTCGGTTAGGTACATATCCTTATTTTAAAATTTGGCATGCAGCTTGTGCGACGGGCGAAGAAGTATGGTCAATGGCGATTTTACTCAAAGAAGCGGGATTGCTTGAGCGAGCCACTATTTACGCAACCGATTTTAACGATATAGCTTTAGATAAAGCGAAAAAAGGAAGTTATCCCATTAAAAATATGCAAGTTGCACATCAAAATTATCTCAAAGCGGGTGGTCAATGTAGTTTGATTGATTATTATGAGGTGCAGGGTAACAAAGTGATTTTTGATAAAAATCTAGCTAAACGTATTGTATGGGCAAATCATAACCTCACAACAGATCGCGTGTTTGGCGAGATGAATTTTATTTTGTGCCGCAATGCGTTGATTTATTTCACACCGACGTTACAAAACCAAGTGTTATCGCTATTCACTGAAAGCTTATCGCATGGCGGTTTTTTATGTTTGGGGAGTAAAGAAACATTGAATTTTACTTCTGTGCAAAAAGAGTACGAAGCGATTTGTGAGCGCGAAAAATTATGGTATAAGACGACATAAGGTCGTTGAGTTTGATGATTATTTTTGATTTATTGGTCTTTTTATGAATGTGTTAATTGTTGATGATGTGCCAGCTAATTTGTATGCTTTAAGAGATATACTCATGGATATCTCTGTGGGAGCATCTAAAGAAGGCACCGATGATGAGGAATCGTTGGAAATTTTGCAGGCGAACTCTGGGGATGAAGCCTTAAAAATTTTGTTGCAAAGTGATGTCGTTCCTGTTTTAGCCATACTTGATGTGCAAATGCCTATTATGGACGGCTATCAACTTGCTGAAATCATGCGTACTCACCCGCGTATGCGTTACATTCCTATTATTTTTCTTTCCGCTATTTATAGTGACGCGCAATACATTTTTCGCGGCTATGAAAGTGGCGGCGTCGATTTTTTAACAAAACCTTTAGATGTCAATATACTTCGCTCGAAAGTAGAAGTTTTTTTAAATCTTGCACGTTATCGAATCAAAATCGAACAGGCGCATATTGCTCATGCTCAACTTGTTATTGAAAAAGCAAAAGAGCGTGAATTCCTTCAAGAACAGGTGTATCGCGCACAAAAAATGGAAGGCCTTGGTCAATTGACTAGCGGTATTGCACATGATTTTAATAATATTTTGATGTGTATTTTAGGGCATACCGAACTGGCTAAAATGTATCTCGAAGATACACCCAATTCGGATATTGAAGACTCCATCAAACAAATTCAAATTGCGGGGAATCGAGCGATTCATTTAATAAAACAAATGCTCGCCTATACACGTCAAGCGCCTACAATGGATCAGTTGCCCGAATCAATTCAAATATTAGCGGTAATTGAAGAAGTTTTAGATTTAACCAAAACAACGTTGCGTCAGGCGAAAATTGAGTTAGTTACGCATTTTGCTAACAATATGCCTACTGTTTTAATGGACTCAACTGAATTACATCAAGTGATAATGAATTTAATGATTAACGCTATTGATTCTTTCAATGATGAAGGCGGTGTCATTCATTTAGGGTTGGCGTGTATTGAATTTCACGAAAATACGTTATGCAGTGATTGCTTTGCGCCTATTAAAGGGCGTTATATTGAAATTAGCGTTGCTGATACCGGTATGGGCATTGAGCCCAATGAGTTAGCTAAAATTTTTGATCCTTTCTTCACGACAAAATCTGTTGGAAAAGGAACGGGATTAGGGTTATCTGTAGTCAGTGGCTTAGTTCACCGCGCAAATGGCCATATCTTAATCCGCTCTGAATTAGGAAAAGGCACGCATTTTCAAATTATGTTGCCTGTTGAAAATAATTAGTCCATCTACCATAAATATATCGAGTCAATACCTATGTCAATCAAATCAAAACTCCAATTAAGTTTTGGATTTTTAGGATTATTTATTTTGAGCATTGCCTTCATTGGTTGGCTTGGCATAAAAAAAAGCCATTCGAATTTGGAAGAGATTATTTATAACAGCAACGCAAAGCTCGAGTTGAGCAATACGCTCTTAAATTCAGTGAACACGATATCAGGCAACATGAGTACGATGGTGATGCTCGACGATATTGAGGCTATAAAAGAAAGTGAAAACAAAATTTCTGCTGCACGATTGAATTACGATAATGCTTGGAAAGCCTTAAACGCTTTGCCTTCTAGCGATAAAGAGAAAATTATTTTTGACAAAATTGCAGCAGCGTCTCTAGCAGCTGACGATATCAATAATCGCATACAGCTCCTTGCTCGTGTTAACAAAGATGATGACGCAAAAGCATTAATACTCAAAACGGCCACACCGTTGATCACAAAGTGGCTAGCAGAAATTGATACAAATAGCGCATTTCAAAAAGAACGTATTCAAGAAAAAAGTATTCACTCAGAGTCTTTACTCAATTGGTCAATGTGGACACTTGTTTTCAGTGTCATGGTGCTATTTGTTTTAGGCATTTTTCTTGTTTACACCCTTATTCGCAACATGACAGTGACCATCAATACAATACAGCAGGCCAGTCAAGCCATTGCTAATGGTGATTTGCGCTTTAAAATTGAGGGTGAGGAAAAAAATGAATTAGGTGTTTTATTTGGTTCTATCCAATTATTACAAAATACACTGCTGAATTTTACAAAAGATATTCAACAAATTGTGGATGATTCACAGCGAGGTGAATTAAGCCGTCGAGCATCTGTAGAGGAGTATATTGGCGAATGGAAAACAATTGTTATTGGTTTAAATACGATTTTAGATGAAGCAGTCAGTCCTATCAACGCGCAAGCGATTACGTTGCAACAAATTGCTAATGGTGATTTTAGCGCCCGTATTACAGAAAATTTCAAAGGTGATCATAACCGCATTAAAGATGC
>ERZ1034361.748-NODE-748-length-19485-cov-3.168023_pt1 | contig 19485 bp, 21 predicted proteins | sample MGYA00520617_ERZ1034361 | MGnify/ENA primary metagenome ERZ1034361 (study PRJEB33736, sample SAMEA104284507) | Azolla filiculoides | biome: Urban; feature: Water surface; material: Ditch water | place: Netherlands | collected 2015-10-28 | depth 0-0.1 m ...
ACTGGCGTGGTGCAGTCCGGCGCCGGTGTGCGGGCGCTGGGCGGCGCGCCGACGCCGGAGTCGGTGCCGAACCCGGTGTCCCTGGGCCAGTTGCTGCACGAGGCCTTCACCGACGGCGCCCAGCTCTTGCTGCTGGGTGCGATGCTGGTCGGCGTGCTGACCGGGGCCGACGGCGAGGCGATGATGGCGCCGTTCTCGGTCGACCTGTTCAAGGGCATGCTGGCCTTCTTCCTGCTCGACATGGGACTGACGGCGGCACGCCAGCTGGTGCAGATCGGCCGGCCCTCGCCCTTCCTGCTGGTCTATGCCGTGCTGGGGCCGCTGCTCCATGCCAGTCTGGCGCTCGGTTTGGCGCTGGCCCTTGGCATCGAGCCCGGCAACGGCGCCTTGTTGATGGTGCTGGCCGCCAGTGCCTCCTACATTGCGGTGCCGGCGGTGTTGCGCTATGCGATTCCCGAAGCCCGGCCCGCCTTCTACATCGGGCTGTCGCTCGGCGTCACCTTCCCGTTCAACCTGCTGGTCGGCATTCCTCTCTATGTGGCTGTGGCCTGGAGACTGCTGGCCTGAGTCTGCGCCTTGCGGCTCGCAGGTGGCCGCCAGATTGCGGGACTATGCAAGGAGCGTGAATCTCATCCATTTCATGTCGAGGATGAAAATCCGGGGGCTCCAGCAATGGAGTGACTGAAGGTGAGCCTCAGGTCTTGGCGGCCTCGCCATGTAGCCATGACAGGAAGGCCTCAACCGAGGGGCGCTTGGCATGTCGTGCCGGGTAGACGGCGAAATGCGCGTTGCCGAACATAGATCCCTGTGATGCGCTCGACACCGAACAAGCGGTACCGCAAATCGCCGCCCACCAGGGGCCGGTCTACATGCGCCTGCTCCGTGGCAGCGTTCCCCTGGTCCTGGACGAATACGACTACAAGTTCGAGCTCGGCAAGGCCAAGATGCTGCGCGAGGGCGATGATGTACTGATCATTTCCAGTGGCATCATGACCATGCGCCCCACGATCAAGCCGGAGGACGAGCAGGCGATTGACGCCGCCGTGCGCTACAAGCACCGTTTGGTGGTGGTGGCAGAAAACCACTCCGTGATTGGCGGCCTGGGTGAGTCCGTCGCCTCGACGCTGTTGCGCCACAAGGTGCAGCCGGCCGGTTTCCAGATGGCCGGTCTGCCGGACGAGTTCCTGGATGCGGGGGCGCTGCCGACCCTGCACGATCGTTATGGCATCAGCCGCGATGTGCTGGCCGTGCGCATCAAGGGTTGGTTGCGCTGAGGGCCAGCATTGAGGCGATGAAGATGGAACTGGCGGGCTGAGTGGCATTCAACGGCAGTTTCTGCCGGCATGGTTTGCCTCGCCGCGGCTTTCTGCTACGCTAAAAACTCGCCCGGTTTTCGCCGGCCGAGGAGAAAGACCCGCCTATGTTCAAGATTCCGCATATCGCCCCCGACCGCCTGCCTGGCGTGCTGCGCCTGATGCCCAAGGCCGAGCTGCATGTCCACATCGAGGGCACGCTCGAGCCCGAGCTGATCTTCAAGCTGGCCGAGCGCAACCAGGTCAAGCTGCCCTTTGCCAGCGTCGAGGCGCTGCGCGCGGCCTATGATTTCCAGGATCTGCAGAGCTTCCTCGACCTCTATTACGCCGGCGCCAGCGTGCTGCTGCACGAGCAGGATTTCTTCGACCTGGCCTGGGCCTATCTCGACAAGGCCGCCGCCGACAATGTGGTGCATGCCGAGATCTTCTTCGATCCGCAGACGCATACCGCGCGCGGCGTGCCGATGGAGACTATCGTCAAGGGCCTGCACCATGCCTGCCAGCGCGCGCACCAGGAGTTCGGCCTCAGCGCCAAGCTGATCCTGTGCTTCCTGCGCCACCTGAGCGAGGAAGATGCCTTCGCGACGCTGGAGGCGGCGCTGCCGTTTCGTCACTACTTCATCGGCGTCGGGCTCGACTCGAGCGAGCTCGGCCATCCGCCGGCCAAGTTCGAGCGTGTCTTTGTCAAATGCCGCGAGCTCGGCCTGCATGTGGTCGCGCATGCGGGCGAGGAGGGCCCGCCCGAGTACATCCGCCAGGCGCTCGACCTGCTGCAGGCCGAGCGCATCGACCATGGCGTGCAGGCGGTGCAAGACCCGGCGCTCATGCAGCGGCTGGCCGATCAGCGCGTGCCGCTGACGGTCTGCCCGCTGTCCAACGTCAAGCTGTGCGTGTTCCCGACGCTGGCCCAGCACAACCTGAAAAGCCTGCTCGATGCCGGCCTGTGCGTGACGGTCAACTCGGACGATCCGGCCTATTTCGGCGGCTATGTCAACGACAACTATGTCGAGCTGTTCGCGGCGCTGGCGCTCGAACCCCGCCATGCCTACCAGCTCGCCTTCAACAGCTTCGAGGCCAGCTTTGCCGATGCCGCGACCAAGAAATCCTGGGAGCATGGGCTCAAGGCCTTCTTCGAGGGCCTGCGCGAGCAGGACTGAGCCGTTTCGAGGCCGGCGATACAATGACCGGCTCTGCCGGCCAAGCCGGCCTCCCCCGCAATCCCTGGAGATGTCCCCCATGAATCTGTCCCTGTTCAAGACCTCCTTGCTGGCCGTCGCGGCCACCCTGGCCTGCTCGGCCCAGGCTGCCGAGCTCAAGATCGGCGTCGCCGAGGCCCTGTCGGGCGGCGCGGCGCAATATGGCGCGGCGATCCGCAACGGCTTCCAGCTGGCGGCCGAGCAGATCAACGCGGCGGGCGGCATCAACGGCGACAAGATCCAGCTCGTGATCGAGGACGAGCAGGGCAAGAAGGAAGAGGCGATCAACGTCTTCAAGAAGCTGCTGTTCCAGGACAAGGTGCTGATGGTCTTCGGCCCGACGCTGTCGAACTCGGCCCAGGCCGCCGATCCGATCGCGCAGGCCTCCAAGACCGTGGTGTTCGGCACCTCGAACACCGCCGACGGCATCACCTCGATCGGCGACTATGTGTTCCGCAACTCGGTGACCGAGGCCGATGTGCTGCCCGAGACGCTCAAGATGGCGATCAGGAAGGGCAACATCAAGAAGGTCGCCGTGCTCTACGGCAACGACGATGTCTTCACCAAGAGCGGCTACGACAACTTCAAGAAGGCGCTGGCCGACCTGAACCTGCCGGTCACGACCACCGAGACCTTCGCCAAGGGTGATGTCGACTTCAAGGCCCAGCTGACCAAGATCAAGGCCGGCAACCCCGACGCGATCGTGTTGTCGGCGCTGATCGCCGAGGGCGCTCCGATCATGGTGCAGGCGCGCCAGCTCGGTCTCAACATTCCCTTCATCGGCGGCAACGGCATGAACTCGGTCAAGGTGTTCGACCTGGCCAAGGACAAGTCCGACGGCCTCTATGTCGGCAGCCCCTGGTCGATCGAGAACCAGACCGAGACCAACCGCAAGTTCGTCGTCGCCTATACCAGCAAGTTCAAGATGGCGCCCGACCAGTTCGCGGCCCAGGCCTATGACGCGCTCCATATCGCGACCCAGGCCTTGAAGACCGTCAAGCTCAGCGGCAACCTGGCGGCCGACCGCACGGCGCTGCGCGATGCGCTGCCGGCCGTCAAGTGGACCGGCGCGACTGGCGCCTTCCAGTTCCGCCGTGCCAGCGACAAGGCCGGCAAGCCCGCCGGCTACGACGCCCAGCAGGCCGCCATCGTCAGCGTGACCCAGTCCGGCCGCTTCGTGATCCAGAAGTAAGTTGACGGATTCCCGGACGGCGTGGCCCTGGGGGCTCGCCGTCCTTTTGCTTTTCAAGGAGGCTTTTCCCGTGCTGGAACAGCAACTCGTCAATGCCTTGTCGCTCGGCAGCGTCTACGCGCTGTTCGCGCTCGGCTTCACCCTGATCTTCGGCGTGCTCGGCGTCGTCAACCTGTCGCATGGCGCCGTCTTCATGGTCGGCGCCTACGCGGCACTGCAGGTCATCAACCATTTCGGTGTTCCGCTCTGGGCCGGTCTGCTGTTTGCCTTCCTGCTCTGCGGCCTGCTCGGGCTGGCGATCGACTTCCTGGTGCTCAAGCCGCTGCGCGCGCGCAATGCACCGCACCTGATCCCGATGATTGCCACCATCGGGGTCGGCATCGCGATCAACAGCGCGATGCAGGGCCTCTTCGGCGCCGAGAACCTGCGCTTTCCGGCCGGCACGGTGTCGGAGGAGTCGCTCACGCTCGGTGGCCTGCACCTGACCGCGCTCGAGCTCGGCATCGTGCTGCTGTCCTTCGTGCTGATGGGCGCGCTGATGCTCGCGCTCAAGCGCACCCAGCTCGGCCGCGCCATGCGCGCGATCGCCGAGTCGCCCAAGGCGGCCTATCTGCTCGGCATCAACGTCGAGGGCCTGTTCTACCTGACCTCGTTCGCCGCCGCCGGTCTCGGCGGCCTGGCCGGCGTGCTGATCGGGCTCTATTCGAACGCGCTGTTTCCGCTGATGGGCCAGCCGATGCTGCACAAGGGCATCGCGGTCATCATCCTGGGCGGTCTCGGTGACGTGCGCGGCGCCATGCTGGGCGGCCTGTTCCTGGGGCTGGCCGAGGTGCTGTCGATTGCCTATGTCGGCTCCGACATGCGCGACGCGGTCGCCTTCGGTTTCCTGTTCCTGGTGCTGCTGCTGCGGCCCAAGGGTTTGTTCGGTTCACTGCAGGAGCGCAAGGTCTGATGGAAGCGTTCGACAATTTCTGGGCCGTCTACAGCAACCTGGTGCTCACGCTCGGCACCAATGCGCTGCTGGCGCTGTCCATCTACCTGACGCTGTCTTGCGGCATGCTCGCGATGGCCAATGCCGCCTTCATGGGCATCGGGGCCTATGCGGCGGCGCTGCTGACGATGAACTACGACGCGCCGTTCGCGCTCGCGCTGGCGGGTGGCATGGCCGCGCCGGCGCTGGCCGCGTTCGCGATCGGCCAGCCGACGCTGCGGCTGTCGGGCGTCTATCTGGCGATGGCCACGCTGGCCTTCGGCGAGGTGGTGCGGATCGCGATCCTCAACACCGAGAGCGTCACCGGCGGCGCGCTCGGGCTCAATGGCATCCCGCCGTCGACCCAGTGGTGGCAGGTGGCGCTGGCGCTGGCGCTGGTGCTGTTCGGCCTCTGGCGCCTGAACCGCTCGCGCATCGGACGCGCCTTCGAGGCGATCAAGGAGGACGACACCGCCGCCGGCCTGATGGGCATCGATGTCGCCGGCCACAAGCTGCTGGCCTTCGTGCTCGGCGCGATGATCGCCGGCCTGGCCGGGGCGCTCAATGCGCATCTGACCTTCTTCATCGGGCCGAACGAGTACGGCTTCGACCGCGGAGTCGAGATCCTGACGATGGCGATCCTGGGCGGCATCAACGGCCTGCTCGGTCCGGTGCTGGGCGCGGTGACCCTGACCCTGCTGCCCGAGCTGCTGCGCTCGCTCAACGACTTCCGTCTGGTGGTCAACGGCCTGATCCTGGTGCTGATCGTGCTGTTCCTGCCCCAGGGCGTCTGGGACCCGGTGCGCCTGCGTCAATGGTTCAAGCGCCAGGGAGGCCGGGCATGAGCCACTTGCTCGAACTCAGCGGCGTCGAGCGCCATTTCGGCGGCCTCAAGGTGCTGCAGGGCGTGAATCTCGCGATTCCGCAGGGCGGCGTGTTCGGCCTGATCGGTCCCAACGGCGCCGGCAAGACCACGGTGTTCAACCTGATCACGGGCCTGCAGCAGCCCGATGGTGGCTCGATCCGCTTCGACGGCCGCGACCTGTCCGGCCTCAAGCCGCACCAGATCACCCGGCTCGGCCTGGCGCGCACCTTCCAGAACATCCGCATCTTCAAGGGCATGTCCCTGCTCGAGAACGTGATGGTCGGCCAGCATTCCCATCTGCGCTACGGCGCCCTGGGCCTGCTGCTGGCCAGCGCGGGCTTCCGGGCCCAGGAGCAGCGGGCACGGGAACGGGCGCGCGAGCTGCTGTCCTGGGTCGGTCTGGACCAGCAGGCCGACGAGGTGGCCGACAAGCTGTCCTATGGCGAGCAGCGCAAGCTCGAGCTCGCGCGCGCGCTGGCGACCGAGCCGCGCCTGCTGCTGCTCGACGAGCCGGTGGCCGGCATGAACAGCGCCGAGAAGGTCGAGATCATGGCCGTGATCCGCTCCATCGCCGCGCGCGGCTTCACGGTGTTCATGATCGAGCACGACATGAAGTTCGTCATGGGCCTGTGCGAGCAGATCGCGGTGCTGAACTTCGGCCAGATCATCGCGCTCGGCAATCCCGACGAGATCCGCAGCAACCCGCAGGTGATCGAGGCCTATCTGGGCCGCGACGACGATGAAGCCGGCCCTGCGCCGAGCCAAGGAGAGCGCGCATGAGCACGCCGCAACAAGATCAGACCCGCCTCAGCGACGAGCTGGCCGTGGCCGCCGGTGCCAGTCCGCATCACGAAGCACCCGCGCAGGCGAGCCAGCTCGGCAAGCCGCTGCTGCAGGTGCGCGACCTGCAGGTCGCCTACGGCCAGATCGAGGCGGTCAAGGGCATCAGCTTCGAGCTGCCGCTGGGCCAGATCACGACCCTGGTCGGCGCCAACGGTGCCGGCAAGTCGACCACGCTGCTGGCGCTGTCGGGCCTGGTCAGGAAGGCCGGCGGCAGCGTCGATTTCGACGGCCAGGACCTCAGCGCGATGGCGCCGCACCGCATCGTGCGCAGCGGCGTGGTGCAGGTGGCCGAGGGCCGCGCGACGCTGACCACGCTGACGGTGCACGAGAACCTCGAGCTCGGCGCCTACACCCGGCGCATCGGCAAGGCCGAGCGCGAGGCCGATATCGAGCGCATCTACCAGCTGTTTCCGCGCCTGAAGGAACGCGCGCGCGGCCTGGCCGGCAATATGTCGGGCGGCGAGCAGCAGATGCTGGCGATCGGCCGTGCGCTGATGGCCAAGCCGCGCCTGCTGCTGCTCGACGAGCCCTCGATGGGGCTGGCGCCGATCATCGTGCAGGACATCTTCCGCACCCTGCGCGAGATCAACCGCGGCGGCCTGACCATCTTCCTGGTCGAGCAGAACGTGCGCCAGGCGCTCAAGATCGCCGACCGGGCCTATGTGCTCGAGACCGGCCGCATCGTGCTCGAAGGCAGCGGCCAGCAGCTGCTCGGCGACCCCAAGGTGCAGCAAGCCTATCTGGGTCATTGAGGCATTGATGGTTGCCGCGGGCGGCTGGCACTGGCCGGCGCCCGGCTGCAACCGCCGCCTCGGTGCGTTAAAATCCGCCACCTGAGCCCGCTGCCCCGGCGGGCTCATTCTTTTTCAAGCCGGGGCCATGTCGAGGAACACCATGTTCAAAACCTCGCTGCCGCGTTCGCGGCCGCCAGCGCTTGCTTTTCCGTCCGCTGTCCCTTGCCGGCCTGCCGCCGCTGCCGGATCGCACGCCCATGCCCCGGCAGGGGAGCTGGCATGAGCTATTCGGTCAAGGAAATCTTCTACACCCTGCAGGGCGAAGGCCTGCGTGCCGGCCGCTCGGCGGTGTTCTGCCGCTTCGCCGGCTGCAACCTCTGGAGCGGGCGCGAGCAGGATCGCGCCAGCGCCATCTGCCGCTTTTGCGACACCGACTTCGTCGGCACCGACGGCACGCTGGGCGGCAAGTTCGCCGAGGCGGCCGAGTTGGCCGCGCGCATCGCCGCGCTCTGGCCCGCGGGGCAGGGCCAGCGCTATGTGGTGCTGACCGGCGGCGAGCCGCTGCTGCAGGTCGATGCGGCCTTGCTCGACGCGCTGCACGCACAGGGCTTCGAGGTCGCGGTCGAGACCAATGGCTCGATCGTCGCGCCAGCCGGCATCGACTGGATCTGCGTCAGCCCCAAGGCCGGCGCACCGCTGCTGCAGACCCAGGGCCAGGAGCTCAAGCTGGTCTGGCCCCAGCCCGGACTCGATCCGGCTGAGCTGGGCCGGCTCGACTTCGAGCATTTCCTGCTGCAGCCGATGGACAACCCGGCCCAGGCCGCCAACACCCAGGCCTGCATCGCCTATTGCCAGGCGCACCCGCAGTGGCGGCTGTCGCTGCAGACCCACAAGATCCTGGAGATTCGCTGATGAGCGACAAGATCACCACCCCGCGTCCGGCGCGCTGCGAGCTGTCGCAGCGCTTCTATTTCGAGGCCGCCCACACGCTCGAGCGCAGCATCGATGCCGAGGGCAGCCGCCGCATCCACGGCCATACCTATTACGCCGAGGTCACGCTGCTCGGCAATCCCGATCCGATCAGCGGCATGCTGGTCGACCTGGCCTATCTGCGGCGCGAGGTCGAGCGGCTGCGCGACCGGCTCGACCACCGCTTCCTCGACGAGGTCGCGGGCCTGGGTCCGGCGACGCTGGAGAACCTGTGCGCCTTCATCCGCGCCGATCTCGAGCCGGTCTTTCCGCAGCTGTGCGCGGTCAGCGTCGAGCGCCAGGCCAGCGGCGACCGCTGCCGCCTGAGCTGGTGAGTCAGCCCTTCCAGGCCGCAGGAGCCGCGGGTTATGATGGCCGGTTGACCATGGCTGAACCCCACTCGCACGCCCATTCCGATCCGCATGATCACGGCCATGGCCACCATGCCGATGCTGCTGCGGTGGCGCCCGGGCATGCGCATGCCGGCCAGGCAGTTTCCGCCAGCGCCGTCGCCGAGCCGCAGCCGTCCTGGCTGCTGCATTCGGCCGCGCAGCGCCTGCTGGGCGCCGCGCTGGTCTGCGCCGCGCTGGTCGCGGCCATGCTGTGGGCCACCTCCGCACAGGGTTGACATGAATTCACGACCGGCCGCGATCGAGCTGCGCAACCTGACCCTGGGCTACGACAAGCACCCGGCGGTGCACCATGTCTCGCTGACCATAGCGCCTGGCGCGCTGGTCGCGATCGTCGGCCCCAACGGCGCCGGCAAGTCGACGCTGATCAAGGCGTTGGCCGGCCAGCTGCGTCCGCTGCAGGGCGCGCTCGACGGCCTGCGTGGCCAGCGCATCGCCTACCTGCCGCAGCAAGCCGGCATGGACCGCAGCTTCCCGGTCAGCGTGCAGGACATGGTCGCGATGGGCCTGTGGCACGAGGTCGGCGCCCTCGGCCGCTTCAGCGCGGCCCAGATGCAGCGCTGCCGCGAGGCGCTGGCCCAGGTCGGCCTGGCCGGCTTCGAGAAGCGGGCGCTCGACACGCTGTCGGGCGGCCAGTTCCAGCGCACCCTGTTCGCGCGCCTGATGCTGCAGGACGCCCCGGTGGTGCTGCTCGACGAACCTTTCGCGGCGGTCGATGCGCGCACCCAGGCCGACCTGGTCGCGCTGCTGCACCGCTGGCACCAGGCTGGCAAGACCGTGATCGCCGTGCTGCATGACCTGCCGCAGGTGCGCGACCATTTCCCGCTGACGATGATGATCGCGCGCGAGCTGGTGGCCTGGGGGCCGACCGCCGAGGTGCTGACCGATGAGCATTGGCAGCGCGCCCAGGCCATGCACGAGGCCTTCGACGAGCAGGCGCCGGTCTGCCGCTCCGACGAGATCAGCCCGGGAGTGTTCCGATGAGCGCTTCCCTGCCGGATCTCCTGTCCCAGCTCGACCTGTGGTCGCTGCTGGTCGAGCCCTTCCTGGAATTCGGCTTCATGCGCCGCGCGCTGGCGGGCTGCCTGGCGCTGTCGGTCAGTGCCGCGCCGATGGGCGTGTTCCTGATGCTGCGCCGCATGAGCATGACCGGCGACGCGATGGCGCATGCCATCCTGCCCGGCGCCGCGATCGGCTACCTGTTTGCCGGCCTGTCGCTCGGCGCGATGACGGTGGGCGGCATCGTCGCCGGCCTGGTGGTCGCGGTCGCCTCCGGCCTGGTCGCGCGCGGCACCGTGCTGCGCGAGGACGCGAGCATGGCGGCCTTCTACCTGATCTCGCTCGCGCTCGGGGTGCTGATCGTCTCGACCCGCGGCAACAACGTCGACCTGCTGCATGTGCTGTTCGGCACCGTGCTCTCGCTCGACGACCCGGCGCTGTGGCTGCTGGTCGGCATCGCGGGCTTCACGCTGCTGGGCCTGGCCGTGCTGTACCGGCCGCTGGTGCTCGAATGCCTGGACCCGGCCTTCCTGCGCTCGGTCAGCCGCTGGAGCCCGGTCAGCCATTACGGCTTCCTGGCGCTGCTGGTGATCAACCTGGTGGCGGGCTTCCACGCGCTCGGCACGTTGATGTCGGTCGGCCTGATGGTGCTGCCGGCAGCCGGTGCGCGCTTCTGGACCCGCGCCATCGGTCCGATGCTGGCACTCGCCAGCGGCTTTGCGCTGCTGGCCTGCACCGTCGGCCTGCTGGTGTCCTACCACGCCGACTGGCCGACCAGTCCGGTGATCGTGATGGTGCTGGGCCTGCTCTACCTGGGTTCGCTGCTGGTCGGTCGCCAGGGTCTGCTGGGTCGGCTGTGGCGCTCGCCCGTCCATTTGAAAGCTTGAACAGCATGAAACCTGTCTTCAGATCCCTGCGCCTGGCCGCCGTCTCGCTGGCCGCCGTGGTCGGACTGTGCGCGCCAGCTGGCGCCGCCGAACCCGTGCTGCGGGCGGTCGCGAGCTTCAGCATCCTCGGCGACCTGGTGCGCCAGGTCGGCGGCGAGCGCGTCGCGGTCGAGGTGCTGGTCGGCCCGGGCAGCGATGCCCATGTCTACAGCCCCAAGCCCGCGCAGGCCAAGCAGGTCGGACAGGCGCAGCTGGTGTTCTCCAACGGCATGGGCTTCGATGGCTGGATGACGCGCCTGCTCAAGTCGGCCGGCTTCAAGGGCCGGCATGTGATCGCGAGCGCAGGCATCCAGCCGCTCAAGGGCGCGGCCGACGAGCATGGCCATGGCCACGCGCATGCGGCGGCCGATCCGCATGTCTGGCAGGACGTGGCCCGGGTGCAGGCCTATGTGAAGAACATCGCCCAGGGCCTCTGCGCGGCCGATGCGGCCGGTTGCGACAGTTACCGCAGCAATGCCGCGGCCTATGGCCAGCAGCTCGATGCGCTGGACCAGGAGATCCGCCGCGCCTGGAGTGCGATTCCCGCCCAGCAGAGGCTGGTGATCAGCTCGCACGATGCCTTCGGCTATTACGCGAGCGCCTATGGCGTGCGCTTCCTGGCGCCGCAGGGCGTCAGCACCGACTCCGAGGCCTCGGCCCAGGGCGTGGCAAGGCTGGTGCGCCAGATCCGCCAGGAAAAAGCCAGTGCGCTGTTCGTCGAGAGCATTGCCGACCCGCGCCTGATCGAGCAGATCGCGCGCGAGACCGGGCTCAAGGCCTCGAGCGAGGGGCTCTATTCGGATTCGCTGGCACCCCGAGGCGAGGCCGCCAGCTACCTCGGCATGATGCGCTACAACACGCGCGTGCTGATTGCGGCGATCCAGCGGCGCTGAATCCTTGCTGCGTTGGGCCGAGGCTGGGGTGGAACCGAGCGCCTCATACTGTCCGCTGCGCGGCCAGAAATCGGCTCACGGTCCCACCCCAGCCTCGGCCTGGCTGGCTTTTCCAGCGTTGAAAATCGACTGGGTGCTGCCTCCCCCATGCGCCAGTCTGAGCGGCGCGCTATGCTGACGGGCATGAAAGCCTATCGCGCCGCCATCCTGTCCTTCGACCCCGAAACCGGCGCGCCGCGCTACTGGTCCGACGGCCTGCTGGTCACCGGACCGGGCGACGGTGGTCCCGCTGCGCCGCGCGTCGTGCGGGCGCTGGGGTCTTTTCATGAGCTGATCCGCCGCTATCCCGCTCTGAGCGTCGAGTCGCTGCCGGACCGGCTGATCGCGCCCGGCTTCGTCGACCTGCATGTCCACTACCCGCAGACCGACGTGATCGGCTCTCCCGCTGACGGCCTGCTGCCCTGGCTCGAGCAATACACCTTCCCGCAGGAGGCGCGCTTTGCCGATCCGCTGCACGCGGCCGAGGTGGCTGATTTCTTTCTCGACGAGCTCGACCGCCATGGCGTGACGACCGCGCTGACCTTCTGCACCTCGCATCCGCAATCGGTCGATGCGCTGATGGGGGCAGCGCGCCCGCGTGGCCTGCGGCTGATCGCCGGCAAATGCCTGCAGGACCGCCATTGCCCCGAGGGCGTGCGCGATCAGACCGAACAGAGCCTGCTCGATACCGAGGCGCTGATCTTGCGCTGGCATGGCCTCGGCCGGCTGGCTTACGCGATCACGCCGCGCTTTGCGCCGACCTGCTCGGACGTGCAGTTGCGCGGCGCCGGTGAACTCGCCGCGCGCCATCCCGGGGTCTGGATCCAGTCGCATCTGGCCGAGAACCTCGACGAGCTGGCTTGGGTGCGCGAGCTCTATCCGCAGGACCGCAGCTACCTGTCGGTCTACGAGCGCTTCGGCCTGCTGCGCGAGCGCTCGGTCTACGCGCACTGCCTGCACCTCGACCCGACCGACCGGGAACTGCTGCGCGCCAGCGGCGCGGCGGCGGCCGTCTGCCCGACCAGCAACTTCTTCCTCGGCAGCGGCTGTTTCGATTTCGCCAGCGCCGAGCGCACCGGTTTTCTGCATGGCCTGGCCAGCGATGTCGGCGGCGGCACCAGCTTCAGTCCGTTTCGCACCATGCTGGCGGCCTACGAGGCCGGCCGGGCCGGCTTCACCGGCGGCGGCCCGGCCAAGGCCGGCGTGAGCCTGGCGCCGAGCCGGCTCTGGTGGCTGCACACGGCCGGCGCGGCGGGCGCGCTCGGGCTGGCCGGGCAGGTCGGCAATCTCGCGCCGGGCTGCGAGGCCGATTTCGTCCTGCTCGATCCGCGCGCCACGCCGCTGCTGGCGCGCCGCACCGCCCAGGCCAGCGACCTCGAGGAATTGCTGTTCGCCCTGATCGTGCTCGGCGACGAGCGCGCAGTCGCGCGCACCGTGCGCGCCGGTTCAGTGATCGATTGAGGCGCTCCAGCGCTCGTTCCAGCCCGGGGTCCGCAGATCCTGCAGCTGGCGCCGGTCGCGCTTGGTCGGGCGGCCCTGGCTCAGGCCTTGCGAGGGCTCGGGCGCGATCCGGCGTTGCTCGGCGGCGTTGGCGCGCGCCAGCAGCGAGGCCGCCGTCTCCTCGTAGAGCAGGGCGGCCTGCGGTGCCGGCCCGCGCACCGAGCTCAGGCCCTTGACACACAGGGTGCGCTGGTCGAAGCCGGCGCGCAGTTCGATCTCGTCGCCGATGCGCGGCTCGCGCGAGGCCTTGGCGACCTGGCCGTTGACCTTGACCCGGCCCTTGTCGATCTCGTCGGCCGCCAGGCTGCGCGTCTTGTAGCAGCGCGCGGCCCAGAGCCATTTGTCAAGCCGGATTTTTTCTGCGGAAGGAGGAGTGGCTGCCATGTATCGAAGAAGTGGTTGCTGCTTCTATTCTCGCGCAGCCGGCCTCAGTCTTGTCTCGCCAGGGGCAAGGTCACCTTGGCATCGAGGCCGGTGACGCGACTTTGCTCGACCCGGTTCTCGAGCGCGATCTGACCGTGCAACGCCTCGACGATGCCCTGGCAGATCGCCAGTCCCAGGCCCGAGCCCGCGCCCGAATCGGTCGCATCGGTCGAGAAGGGCTGGAACAGGCGCTCGCGCTGCGCCGCCGAAATCCCGGGACCGGCATCGCTGATGCAGAGCCTGGCCTGTCTGCCGTGCCAGTCCAGCCGGATCGCGAGCCGTCCGCCCGGCGGGCTGTGCCGCACCGCGTTGTGCAGCAGGTTGCGCGTCAGTTCCCGCAGCGACCATTCATGTGCCCGCACCAGCGCCGGCTGCGTCTCGAGCTCGAAGTCGAGCGACTGGTCGGCCACCAGCGCCGACAGGTCGAGTGCCACCGCGCGCACGATCGGGGCCCAGTCGCTCAGCGGGATGTCGGCCTGACTGCGCAGCTGCTCGACCTTGGCCAGGGCCAGCATCTGGTTGGCCAGTTCGGTCGCGCCTTGCACGGTCTGGGCGATCTCCTCCAGCGCCAGGCGCGGCTCGACATCACCGCGCAGCGCCGACTGGACCTGGGTCTTGAGCACGGCCAGCGGCGTGCGCAGCTGGTGCGAGCTGTCGCGCACGAAGCGCTTCTGATGCTCGAGCAACTCCGACAGCCGGGCCATGTGCAGGTTCGTCCCTTCGATCAGCGGCGCGATCTCGCGCGGGGCCAGGCCGGCATCGAGCGGTCGCAGGTCGTTCTCGGGCCGGCTGGCCAGTTCGGCGCTGAGCGCGCGCACCGGCTGCGTCACGCGGTGCACCACCACCACCACCACCGCCGCGATCACCAGCACCAGGCCGGCCTGACGCCAGAGCGTGTCGATCAGGATCTGGCGCGCCAGCGTCTGGCGCAGCTCCAGCGTCTCGGCGACCTGGATCGTGGCCATGCCTTGTCGCTCGGTGCCGCTGACCGGCTGCAGCAGCACCGCAACCCGTACCGGAATGCCCTGGTAGTCGTCGTCATAGAAATTCACCAGCGCGGCATAGAGGCCGCGATCCGGCATCCTGCCGTCCCAGGCGTGCAGGTCGGGAAAGCCCGCCACCATTTCACCGGCAAAGCCGGTCACGCGGTAGAACAGCCGGCTGCGGTTGTCGGCCTCGAAGGCTTCGAGCGCCGCATAGGACAGCTTGCCGCTGAGCCGGGCTTGCTGGCCCCGGCCCTCGACCTCGAGCTGCTCGCCGATCGCCTTGGCGGTGGCCAGCAGTGTGCGGTCGTAGGCAGTGTCGGCCGCGCGCAGCATCTGCCGGTACAGCACCACGGTGTTGAAGCCGACGAACAGCAGCACCGGCAGCAGGATGCCCACCATCAGCTGACGCCGCAGCGAGACGCGCCGCCCGGGCGTGGCCTGGCGGGTCTCTCTCATGGCTGGGCCTTGATCAGGTAGCCCAGGCCGCGCAGCGTCACGATCTGGGTCGGCGTGTGGGCGATCTTCTTGCGCAGGCGGTAGACCACGACCTCGATCGCGTCGTACTGGACCTCGCTTTCGCCCGGAAACACCTGCTCGAACAGCCTTTCCTTGGCGATCGCGTGCCCGGGCTTGGACAGCAACGTGCGCAGCAGGACGAGTTCGCGCGGGGGCAGCTCAAGCGGCTGCTGGCCGTAGTAGACCGCGCCGCTCTCGCCATCGACCCGCAGGCCGCAGTAGTCGGGCTTGTCCTGCCAGCGCTGCCTGATTTCCGGCGCTTGGCTGGCACTCGGGCCAGACGGTGCCGTGCGCCGCACCAGTGCCCGCACGCGCGCCTCGAGCTCGTCGAGGTCGAACGGCTTGGGCAGGTAGTCGTCGGCGCCCTGGTTCAGTCCCAGAATGCGGTCACCCACCGTGCCGCGCGCAGTCAGGATGATGACGGGTGTGCGCAAGCCAGCCGCGCGCGCCTGTCCCAGCACCTGCAGTCCGTCCAAGCCGGGCAGGCTCAGGTCGAGCAGCACCAGGTCCGGTGCCTGGGTGCGCCAGGCCGACAGGGCCAGGCGACCATCGCCACAGAGGGCGACCTCCATGCCACGGCGTTCCAGGCTGCGCCGCAAGCTGGTCTGCAGCTGGAGGTTGTCTTCGATCAACAGCAATTTCATGGCAGCAGCTTAGCGAATGCGCGCGCGTCTTCGGGATCCCGCGTCTCAGGGTTTGTCTCTAGGTCCCGGACAGCCGATTGACAGCTTCAGCGCCGAACATCACAGCCATCAGAACACCGATACAGGAGACCACCATGCGCCGTGACCAATTCCTCAAATCCCTGGCCGCGCTGATGGCGGCCGGCGCCTTGCCGCAGCAGGGCTGGGCCGCCGAGAACTTCAAGCTCATGCTGCCGGCCAACCCTGGCGGCGGCTGGGACACCACCGGGCGCGCGCTCGGCAAGGCGCTGCAGGATGCGGGCGTGGCGGGCAGCGTCAGCTACGAGAACAAGGGCGGCGCGGCGGGTGCCATCGGCCTGGCGCAGTTCTACAACTCGAGCAAGGGTGACCCGAACGCGCTGATGGTGATGGGCGCGGTGATGCTGGGCGGCATCATCACCGGCAAGCCACCGGTCTCGGTCACGCAGCTGACCCCGATCGCGCGCCTGACCAGCGAGTACAACGTGTTCGTGCTGCCGACCAACTCACCGTTCAAGACGCTCAAGGACGTGATCGAGCAGATGAAGAAGGATCCCGCCAGCGTCAAGTTCGGCGGCGGCTCGCGCGGCTCGACCGAGCATATCGCCGCTGCCATGCTGGCGCGGGCCATCGGCGTCGATGCTTCCAAGCTCAACTACGTGCCCTTCCGTGGCGGCGGCGAGGCGGTCGCCGCGATCCTGGGCGGCAACGTCACGGTCGGTGGCAGCGGCTACAGCGAATTCCAGTCCTACATCGAGGCCGGCAAGATGCGCGCGATCGCGGTCACCTCGCCGCAGCGCCTCAAGGGCCTGGACATCCCGACCATGAAGGAGCAGGGCGTCGATGTCGAGCTCGGCAACTGGCGCGGCGTCTACGCGCCGGCCGGCATCACCCCCGCGCAGCGCCAGGCGCTGACCGACAAGGTGACCAAGGCCACCCAGAGCAAGTCCTGGCAGGAGGCGCTGGTCAAGAACAGCTGGACCCCGGCCCTGCTGACCGGCCAGGCGTTCGAGGAATTCGTCGATCGCGATTTCGCCAACCTGCGCGCGATCATGGTCAAGTCCGGCATGGTCTGAGCGGAGCTGGCGTGATGCAAAACTCTTCCCGCTCCACGACATTGCAGACCCTGATCGCGCTCGGCGCGTTGGGAGTCGCGGGCGTGCTGGCCTGGGGCGCGGTGCAGATCCCGTCGGCGGCCGGCTATTCGGGCGTCGGCCCGGCCTTCCTGCCCTGGCTGGTGGCCAGCGTGCTGGCCCTGTGCGGCGTCCTGCTGCTGCTGCAGGCGCGCCGTGGCGGCTTTCGCGACGTCGAGCCGCCTTCCGGCGCCGACCGGGGCGACTGGCGCTCCTTTGCCTGGCTCGCCGCCGGGCTGCTGTTCAACGCGACCCTGATCGAGCATGCCGGCTTCATCCTCAGCTGCGCCCTCTGCTATGCGCTGGCCGTGCGCGGCCTGCGACTGTCCGAAGGCCAGGCCACGCCGCTGCCGCGCATGGGACAGGACCTGCTCACGGGAGTGGTCATCGCCGCGCCGGTCTACTGGCTTTTCACCCAGGTGCTGGCAGTCAATCTGCCGGGCCTGACCTCGACCGGCTGGTTCTGAGCCTTCCCCAGCCCTTCAACCGCCGCGACTCGTCGTCGCGGACCGGAGCAACATCATGATTGAAATGGATATCTGGTCCCAGCTGTTGGGCGGCTTCGCCACGGCCGGGACGCCCATCAACCTGCTGTGGGCCTTTATCGGCTGTGCCCTGGGCACGGCAGTGGGCGTGCTGCCCGGCATAGGCCCGGCGGTGGCGGTGGCCATGCTGCTGCCCATCACCAGCCAGGTGGACATGACGGCCTCGATGATCTTTTTTGCCGGCATTTACTACGGCGCCATGTATGGCGGCTCTACCACCTCCATCCTGCTCAACACACCGGGCGAGACCGGCAGCATGGTGACGGCCATGGAGGGCAACAAGATGGCCAAGAATGGCCGGGCCGGTGCGGCCCTGGCCACGGCCGCCATTGGCTCGTTTGTGGCGGGCACGATTGCCACCGTGCTGGTGACGCTGTTTGCGCCGGTGATGGCCAACTTCGCCGTCAAACTGGGCCCGCCCGAATACTTTTGCCTGATGCTGCTGGCCTTCACCACCGTCAGCTCGGTACTGGGCAAGAGCACGCTGCGCGGCCTGACCGCTTTGTTCCTGGGCCTGGCAGCGGGCCTGATCGGCATGGACCAGATCACCGGCCAAGTGCGCTACACCGGCGGTGTGACCGAACTAATGGATGGCATCGAAATCGTGCTGGTGGCCGTGGGCCTGTTTGCGGTGGCCGAGGCCTTGCACGCCGTGCTGTTTGAAGGCCGGACGGTGGAGACGCAAAACCCCATGAGCCAGGTGCACATGAGCCGTGGCGAATGGCGCCGCTCCTGGCCGGCCTGGCTGCGCGGCACGCTGCTGGGCTTCCCCTTTGGCACCATTCCGGCCGGCGGCACCGAGATTCCCACCTACCTCAGCTACGGGCTGGAACGCAAGCTGTCTCGCCACCAGGAAGAGTTTGGAACCATAGGCGCCATCGAAGGTGTGGCCGGGCCCGAGGCGGCCAACAATGCCGCAGTCACCGGGACCCTGGTACCGCTGCTGACGCTGGGCATTCCCACCTCGACCACGGCGGCAATTCTGCTGGGCGCTTTCCAGAATTACGGCATACAGCCCGGGCCGCAGTTGTTTGAAACCTCCAGCACGCTGGTCTGGGCGCTGATTGCCTCGCTCTACATCGGCAATGTGATGCTGCTGATACTGAACCTGCCGCTGGTGGGCCTGTGGGTCAAGCTGCTCAAGATTCCCAAGCCCCAGCTCTATGCGGGCATTCTGATATTCGCCACCGTGGGCGTCTACGGCATGCGCCAGAGCAGCTTTGATTTGCTGCTGCTCTACGGCATAGGCGTGCTGGGCGTGGTGCTGCGGCGCTTTGACATTCCGAGCGCGCCGGTCATCGTGGGCATGATTCTGGGGCCCCTGGCCGAGGCCCAGCTGCGCAATGCATTGTCCATTGGCGAGGGGCATTGGAGCATCTTTGTGCAGCGTCCCATGTCACTGGGCCTGCTGGGCGTGGTGCTGACGGTGCTGGTATTGCCCCAAGTGCTGGCCCACTGGGGCCGCAAGCGCGCCTGACCGCTTGACCACCCAGGCCTGCGCTATTCGTAGCGGAACTCTTTGTGGCAGGACTTGCAACTGGCGGTGACACCATCCACCGCACGCTGGATGGGCTCCAGTTTGCCGGCCTGCGCTGCCAGCAGCAGCTGATGCACACTGGCCTGGTAATGCTCCTGTGCCTGTTTGAAGGCATCCGGCTGGCTCCAGACCACCGGCTTGGCATGGGTGGGCGGGTAGTTGCCATCGGCGGTGAAGTAAATCCAGGGCTTGGTCGAGAGTTTGTCCAGATCCTGCACCAGGGCTAAAAACTCTTCCTGCTTGAATTCCTTGCGGCCGGTGGCCATGAGTCCGATGGGCTCCATGGCACGGGTGTACTGCTTGAACAAGGCACGGCGCTTGGTGAGCACCTGGTCCGGGTGCGTGTCCTTGATGGGTTCAAAGCAAGCCGTCAGCCCCAGGCCCAGCAACAAGACAGCGATGGCCCGGATCATGGCTTACTGGCTGACCGCAGGGCGTTGACCGGGACTCTCGACCGCTTTGGTGCAGGCCATGTCCTTGAAATCGGGGCCTGCAATGCGCAGGGCGTTGCCATCCTCCAACAGGATTTCTGCAGGAGGCGCAAAACCCAGCATGGCGCGGTCGTTGGCAAAGCCCTGCCAGTCAAAGCGATTTTTCTGCACCGTGCCGTCCAGAGAGCCGTTGATGGACTTGATCTTCACCCGGTCGGTGCCCTGCACCAACACCACCGAAAAGTCGCCAAAAGCGGCACTGCATTCGTAGCGGTTCAGCTTGGTGGGCGGTGGCAACAGGCTGCCGTTTTGCAGCGCGCCTATGCCAATGGTGCCCAGGGTGTACAGCACAGCCGCACCAATTACCGTAAAGACCACGTAGGGAATGAATTCCACGCGCAGC
>ERZ1034361.753-NODE-753-length-19407-cov-5.662028_pt1 | contig 19407 bp, 13 predicted proteins | sample MGYA00520617_ERZ1034361 | MGnify/ENA primary metagenome ERZ1034361 (study PRJEB33736, sample SAMEA104284507) | Azolla filiculoides | biome: Urban; feature: Water surface; material: Ditch water | place: Netherlands | collected 2015-10-28 | depth 0-0.1 m ...
CCAGCACAGGCCGAAACCGGACTTGGCGACGACGTCACGCTGGTCGATCAGGTAAACGCGCTCTTGCGCAACAGCAGAGAAACCGATGCCAGCCAGCAGGGCCAGAACCAGAGATTTTTTGACGATATTCATTTTCGGCAGTCCCAGTGTAGTAATTAGGATGAAAGATTATTTTGAAACCTCCTAATTCTATTACGAATAGTCACATTTCAACCACTTGTCGCACACGGGGCATGGCCTTTATCTCCGTTACCATGGCCTTGTCCGCATCACTGTCGGCCTCCCCGACAGCTTCATGGGCAAAAAATATATGACAAAACTCAGAAATCCACTTCACTGGCTGTTCGGCCGCCCACCGCCGGCAGACGACCCGCTGGCCGAGGCGCTGAATCGCTTTCGCAACCCGGAGGCCGATACGCTCGAGCTGATCCGGCGACTGGTTGCCGTGCTGCGCCCGCAAAGCCGGCGCGATGGCGGCTCGGCCGAACGCTACCAGTTCATGCTCGACCGTCTTGCCTCCGACCCGGAGCTGCTTGCCGCCTTTCGCAGCCATGTCGTGCATTTTGTCGCCACCCGGCGGCTTGTCACCTTCTTTACCGAAAGCGGCGTGCTGCCCGGCACCGGCTTCTTTTCCGAATGGTGGCGCATCCTCGGCAGCCGCCTGCTGCCGGAAGTACCCGATGAGCGCCGGCTGAAGGATTGCCTGCACGTCATTTACGACCGCAGCAACGACTGGCGCTGGCTGGAATCCATCCCCGACCAGGCTGCGCAGCGCTTCTGGGCGCTGATCGCCCCGGCCGACGAGTTGCGCAATATCGACTGGCGCAGCATCCAGGAGCAGATGCTCGATGCCGTGCTGCTCCTTGCCCACCGGGTCAGCGGCCTCGGCGTCGAAAGCGAACTGATGCGCGCATCGCCCAACTTCGACGACGACACGCCGCGCTTCATCGCCCTCTCGGCCGAAGCACTGGATTTCGTGAACGCTTTCCGCGGCGCCTTGAACGATCCCGAACAAGTCGCCGATGACGGCAGCCAGTTGCTGGTCATCGCCGACCAATGCCAGGACACCCTGCAACGGATCCGCAAGCGGGCGCTCACTGTTGGCACCAGCCTTCATCTTTCATACCTGCTGACCCGCAGCGAACAAAGCCTTGACCGTCTGCGCGAGCTTGCTGCGATCCTGCTTGCCGGCCAGCAGTCGACCGCCCGTGACGAGGCCATCCAGTCCTGGGGCGGCTTCGCCCACGCCGCCTTTCTCTCGGAAAACCGGCGCAACAGCCTGCGTTTCTACGTCGCCCAGCTCTCCCGCCTGCTCGCCGTCCGCGTCACCGAAAATGCGGCGCGCTCGGGCGAGCACTACATCTGCGAGACAGGCACCGACTATCGCCGGATGTGGCGCTCGGCCGCCGGGGCCGGTGTGCTCATCGGCTTCATGGCCATGCTCAAGATCAAGGCCGCCGCCCTGCACGCGCCGCTGTTCGGCGAGGCCTTCATGTTCAGCATGATTTATGGCCTGGGCTTCGTCGGCATTTTCCTGCTCGGCCTGACTGTCGCCACCAAGCAGCCGGCGATGACCGCGCAAACGCTGGCCGGCCTGCTCGGCGACATCAAGCCGACCCGCAGCGCCGACCTGGAAAGGCTGGTCGATGTCGTCGCCGCTGTCGGTCGCAGCCAGCTCGCCGCCATTGCCGGCAACGTCATGGTCGCCCTGCCGGTCGCCATCGCCGTCGGCCTGGGCCTGAGCTTTCTCGACGGGGTGCCGCCGATTTCCGTCGACAAGGGCGCCCACCTGCTGGCCGACCTCGATCCCTTGTCCTGGGCCTTGCCGCACGCGGCCATCGCCGGCTTCTATCTCTTCCTGTCCGGCCTGATCACCGGCTATTTCGACAATCGCGCCGCCTATGCCGACATCGGTCCACGCATCGGCCGCCTGCGCTGGCTGCAACAGCTGTTCGGCAGTACGCGGGCCGGGCGCATCGGGAATTACATCCAGGAACGCCTGGGCGGCATCATGGGCAATTTTCTCTTTGGCTGCATGCTCGGCTCGACCGGCGTCATCGGCACCATCCTCGGCCTGCCGCTCGATATCCGGCACATTGCCTTCGCCTCGGCCAATCTCGGCTACGCGCTCGTCGGTTTCCAGTTCGAGTTGCCGCTCAAGGCCATCGCCTGGGCCGCCTTCGGCATCGCGGCCATCGGTTTCACCAACCTCAGCGTCAGCTTTGCGCTGGCCTTGCGCACCGCCATGCGCGCCCGCGGCATTCATTTCGAGCATTGGGGACCACTGCTCCGTGTGCTGGCGCACCGAATCCTGCATCAGCCGCGCAGTTTCCTGCTGCCGCCGCGCCAAATCCCTGCCGACGCGTAAAATCATGGCGTGATCATTTACCGCCTGCCACTCCTGCTCTTGCTTGCCGTCACCACACCGCTGCTGGCCGGCGAGCTGTCCGTCGAGGCGCCGGACGACATCGCCAAAATCCTGGCCCCCTGGTTGCCCGAAGAAGGCGGCAACCAGCAACGCCTGCAGGGACAACTCGCTGAAATCCTGGCGACAGAAGGCTATTTCGCCCCGGATTTCCAGTTCGCCGAAGTCGATGGCGGCCTCACCCTGCGTATCGATCCCGGTCCGCGAACGACCATCACCAGTGTCGATGTCACGGTGGCGGGGACGCTCGAAGCAACAAGCCGGTCGGCCCTGATCGCCGGCTGGCGCCTGCCGGTCGGCCAGCCTTTCCGCCAGGACGACTGGAACGAGGCCAAGCAGCAGATTCTCGCCGACCTGCTGGCGGTCGAATACGCCGACGCAAAATTGCTCGACAGCGCAGCCAGCATCGACACCGAAAGTCACAGCGCGGCGCTGCAGGCCCATTACGACGCCGGCCCGCGCTACCGCTTCGGCCCGATTCGCGTCGACGGCCTGCAAAACTACCCGCCCGACCTCATCGAACGCTACAACCGCAGCGTCAAGGCCGGTCAACCTTATCGCGAGGATCGCCTGAGCGCCCTGCAAGGCACGCTGCAAGCGACACCTTATTTTTCATCGGTGCAGACCACGCTCGACCGTGAAGCGGCTGAAATCCAGGCCGATGGCACGGCCGTCGTCCCCGTCCTCGTCCGCGTTCGCGAGCGTTCGCCCCACCGCGTTTCCTTCGGGGCGGGGGCCAGTTCCAACACGGGCGCCCGCGTCGAAGTGAACTACCACACGCCCAACCTCTTCAATCACGCCTGGTCGCTCGACAGCGGCCTGCGCCTCGAACAGAAGCGGCAGACCGCCTACGCCGACGTCTTTCTGCCCCCGGATGGCCGGGCCCGCCGCAACAGCGTCGGCGTCATGGCCGAAGCCGCCGACATCCAGGGCCTGCGCACCGAGCGCTATGCCTTCGGCGCCCAGACCGTCCAGCAACGCGGCATTGTCGAACAGCGGCTATCGCTCAACTGGGAAGATGAACGCCGGCAGACCGACAGCACCCCACCGACCAGCAGCCGGGCGCTGGTGCCGAATGGCGTATGGACCTGGCGCCGCGTCGACAACCTGCTCGACCCGCGTGACGGCTCGGTGGTCCAGGTGCAGATCGGCGGTGGCGCCAAGGCTGCGCTCTCGGACCAGAATTTCGTCCGCCTGCATGCCCGCTTCCAGCATTACATCCCGCTCGGTCGCGTCGATACCCTGAGTCTGCGCGGCGAGATCGGCACCACCTTCGCCGACTCGCGCCAGCGCATCCCGCAGGACTACCTGTTCCGTACCGGCGGTGCCGGCTCGGTACGCGGCTACGCCTACCAGAGCCTGGGCATTCGCGAGGGCAGCGCCATCGTCGGCGGCCGCTACCTCGCCATCGCCAGTGCCGAAGCCACGCACTGGCTGGACGAGAGCTGGGGCATCGCCGCCTTCATCGATGCCGGCGATGCGGTCGACTCCTGGCAGGACGTCCGCCTCGCCATCGGCTACGGCCTGGGCGCCCGCTGGCGCAGCCCGGCCGGGCCGATCGGCGTCGACCTCGCCTACGGTGAGCGCAACAAGGAAGTGCACCTGCATTTCTCGCTGGCCATTCCGTTCTGACATGCGACGCCTCGCCCCCTTCGCCCTCCTCGCCAGCACTGCCGCCCTTGCCGGCCTCGTCTGGCTGACGACCAGCGAAAGCGGCCTGCACACTGCGGCTCGCCTGGCTGAAGGCGCCAGCGGTGGACAACTGCATATAGAACCCGCCAGCGGCCGACTGCTGGGTAACATGGAAATCGGCCAACTGCGCTGGCAAGGAGCCGACCTGCAAGTCGAGGCCAGTCAAATCCACCTCGACTGGTCGCCCTCGGCCTTGCTCCAGGGCAGGCTGGATATGGCCGAACTGAGCATCGCCAACCTGCACATCACCAGCAACGCGAACAGCCCGCCCTCGCCGGCACCGACCGACCTGCGACTGCCGGTCGCGGTCAATATCCAGAAAATCGCCGTTGGGACGCTGCGCCATGGCGATGCGTTCACCGCCACCGACCTTGCCGCCCGCTTCACGAGCGATGGTCGCCAGCACCACCTTGAAGATTTCCATGCCCTGACCGGCGGCATCGCCATGACGGGGCAGGCCAGCCTCGACGGCCTCGCCCCGCTGGCGCTCACGGCCAGCGCCGAGGTGTCCGGCCAACTCGAACAGCGGCCGCTCGCCCTGAGGCTCAACGCCAGTGGGCAGCTCGACCGCATCGCCCTGACCGCCCTTGCCAGCCAGGGCATTGCCGGCAGCGCCGATGTCGTCCTCACGCCTTTCGCCGACGCTGCCTTCGCCAGCGCCCACCTCAAGCTCGAGCGCATAGACCCGGCCAGCTGGCAGCCCGGCGCGCCGCAAGCCCAACTGAGCATCAGCGCCGACCTCCAGCCGCAAGGCGAGGACATCATCGGCAGTTTCGGCCTGACCAACCTGCAACCCGGCCCCGTCGACCGCCAGCGCCTGCCGCTGGTCACACTGGCCGGCACGGTCGCCTGGCAGGGCACAAACGCCCGTTTCTCCACCCTGCACGCCACCCTGTCCGGCACTGGCGAACTCGATGGCAGCGGCGAATGGCGTGATGGCGCCCTGAGCCTGGCGCTGACGGCCAAGCGCCTCGACGCCTCACGGATTGCCGCCATCCTGCGACCCAGCCAGTTAAACGGCCGGATTTCCGGGGTTCTGGGCGCCAGCCGCCAGCAACTCCAGGTCGATCTCAAGGATGCGAGCTTCGCTCTCCTCGCTGAAGCGAGTCACGCCGACGGACGTATGGAACTGTCGCAACTGAAACTCTCAGCCGGCGCTGCCCGCCTGCAAGCCAGGGCCGGACTCGAGCTAGCCAGCCCGCGCAGCTTCACGGCCGAGGGCGAACTGCAGGGCTTCGACCCGAGTCGCTTTGCCCAAGTCCCGGCGGCACAGATCAACGCGAACTTCAAGGCGACTGGCCGGCTCGATCCGCAGGCTATCGTCGATGCCAGCTTCACGCTCAAGGACAGCCGGCTCGCCGGTCAGCCCCTGAGCGGCGAGGGTGTCGTCGCCATCGCCTGGCCACGCATCCCGCGTCTCGACCTCCAGCTCGCCTCCGGCGCCAACCTTCTGTCAGCCAGGGGGGCTTTTGGCCAGCCCGGCGACAGGCTGGCCATAGAGCTGGATGCCCGGCAACTGGCCGCCTATGGCCTTGAAGGCGGCATCACCGGTCACTTCGACCTGTCCGGCCCGGCGCAAAACCCGACCATTGCCGGGCAGCTGACTGCCGCCAGAATCGGCCGGCCCGGCCTCGTCCGCCTGAGCGATCTGAGTCTGAAGGCCGAGGCTGGCAGCACACCCGGCTCGCCGCTGAAACTCGATCTGAGCGTCGCCACCCTCGAGACGCCGGCTCAGCCCGGCTTGCTCCGGCGCCTTCGCCTCCAGCTTGCAGGGAACAATCAGGCGCACCGCCTGACCGCCGGAGCCGACCTCGCCGGCAAGAACCCGCTGAGCCTCGTCGCCGAGGGCGGGCTGAGCGGCGATTTCACGCAGTGGCAGGGCCAGTTGCTCGAAGCGCGCCTGAACAGCCCTGACCAGTCGCGCAATTTTCAGCTCGTCGCACCGGCCCCGATCAAACTCGCCGCCAACAGCTGGAATATCGGCCCGGCCAGATTCGCCGGCGATCCGCTGGACTGGCAATCGACGCTACAAGCATCGGCCGACGCCAAGCAACTGCACGCCAGCCTGAGCGCCCGTGGCAGCCGCATCGGCCTCGTCGATGGCGAACTGCATGCGGCCATGCGCGGGGCCTGGTCGCTCGATCAGCAAGCCCGCTGGCAGGGGCGGCTCAACACCGACATCGCCGACCTCGGCTGGCTGGCCGAACTGATCGGCGACGGCTGGCAGAGTGAAGGCCGTTTCAAGGGTGAACTGCAACTGGCCGGGACGCCCGCCGCCCCGCTGAGCAGCGGCCGCTTCAAGGGCGAGAAACTGGCCCTGCGCCTGCCCGGACAGGGACTCAACCTGGCGCACGGCGAGCTCGATGTCGATCTGCGCGACAACCTGCTGCGCATCAGGCGCCTTGGCTTCGACAGCCTGCTCCAGCCATTGCCGCGGGCGCTGCGTCTGGAGGCGCGCGACGATCTGGCGGCGCTGACCCGGCAACCGGGACGACTCGAGATTGCGGGTGAAATCCGGCTTGACCAGGGCAAAACGGGCGAAGAAGGCTTTCTCGATGTCCGCCTCGAACGCCTCGGCGCCTTCCAGTTACCAGACCAGTGGGTGGCGGTTTCCGGCGATGGCCGGCTGAGCCTCAAGGACGGTACGCTCGGCGTCCAGGGCAAGCTCGCCGTCGATGCCGGCTACTGGCAACTCGCCCCCGGCGGCAGCCCCCGGCTCTCCGACGATGTAATCGTCAAACGGCCGGGCAGCGAAAAGCCGGCCGCCAGCCTGCGCCCCAAGCTCGAACTCGATTTATCGACGGCGCTCGGCAACAATTTCCTGTTCAATGGTGCCGGTCTGTCCAGCCGGCTGGCCGGTGACATCCGCATCACCGCCCACGGCCATGACCTGCCGCGGGCCAGCGGCACCATCCGTGCCCGCAGCGGCCGCTTCGAAGCCTATGGGCAAAAGCTCGAGATCGAGCGCGGCATCCTCAGCTTCAACGGTCTGCTCGACAATCCCGGCCTCGATGTCCGCGCCGTGCGCAAGGGTCTGGCCGTCGAACCCGGCGTCCAGATCGGCGGCACAGCGCAGCGACCGGTCATCAAGCTGATTTCCGATCCGGAACTCCCGGATGCCGAAAAGCTCGCCTGGCTGGTCCTCGGCCACGGCCCGGAACAGATGGGCGCCGGCGATGCGACACTGCTCTTCTCGGCGGCCGGCGGCCTGTTCGGCAACGATTCCGGAAACCTCGTCCAGCAGGTGAAAAAGACCTTCGGCTTCGACGAACTCGGCCTGCGTCAGGGCAATATCGGCGACACCGGCGGACGCCAGCCGAGCAGCCGGGTGGCCGGCGGCAACAATGTGGATACATCAGCCAGCACGGGTCAGCAGATTCTCAGCGTCGGCAAGCGTCTGTCGTCAAACGCCCTGCTTTCCTACGAGCAGACCCTGGGCCGGGCCGAAGGTGTCGTCAAGCTGACCGTCAAGCTGACGCGGCAAATCGCCGTCATCGGCCGGGCCGGCAGTGACAACGCGCTGGACATCTTCTACACCCTGAGCTTCGGCCGCCAGCCCGAAAAGCCCGGCGAACCCTGAGACGAAAACGGGCCGGCCGGAGCAGACCTCATCGTCCACCCTGTCGTTCGTTATCGCGGTCGTGACGCTTGGAGCGACCATCCCCCTTGCCGTCGCCACGCGAACGATCATCGCGCTGAACCTGCGCCGGGGCGGCAGCCGGTGCCGCGGCCGGGGCTGGCGCCGGGCGAAACTCCTGGCGCGGCGCATTGCCACGTTCATGCCGGGGTGACGGCGCAAGCTCAAGCGGACGCCCGCTGTCGCGCTCGACACGGGGAGCAGCCTGACGCTGGTCGTAGCGCGGCTGTTCGTAGCGGTGTTCCTCGCGCCACTCGCGGCGGGGCTCCGGACGGGGCATGCTCTGCACCTCGATGCGGGGAGCCGGCGCCGGCCTCGCTCGGGAATCCTGTTCCCAGCGGCCGCCGGACTGGCGCCAGTGATCGCCATTGCGTTCCCAACGATGCGGCACCCAGATGTGGCCATGGCGCGGCGCTTCCCAGCGGCCCGGCATCCATTCGTAGCGCGCACCGCCCCAACCCCAGTAACCGGAGACCCAGACATAGTCGGGGGCCGGCGCATAACCCGGATATTCCTGGCGCATCGGCGGTGGCGGCAGGCGGACCGGCTGGTCGTAATAAGGCGCGACGGGCGTCACGACACAGGCGCTCATCAGCACCGATGTCGCGGCCAGGGTCAGCAGCAGGAAACGTTTGGCTTGCATGGGGTCATTCCTTGAAACAGGATAGTGATTAGACAGCCGGTCTCAGTGTGGTTTCAATCCGAGACGCGCCCGAACCAGCCCGATCAGGTCGTCGACATAAGTAAAAACGACGGGAATGACGAGCAGGCTGAGGAAAGTCGAGGTGATCAGACCGCCGATGACAACGATGGCCATCGGTGCCCGGAAGCTGGGGTCGGTGCCGATGCCGAGCGCGATGGGCATCATGCCGGCGCCCATTGCGACGGTGGTCATGACGATGGGCCGGGCCCGTTTTCGGCAGGCATCGATCAGGGCATCCCAGCGATTCAGGCCGTGCTCGCGACGGGCCAGCACAACGTAGTCGATGAGCAGGATGGAGTTCTTGGTGGCAATGCCCATGAGCATGATGAGGCCGATCATCGACGGCATCGAGAGCGCCGTGTGGGTGACGAACAGGGCCAGGAAAGCGCCGGGCACGGACAGCACGAGTGCTGCCAGGATGGTCACCGGCTGGACGAAATCCTTGAAGAGCAAAACCAGCACGATGTAGATGCAGAGCACGCCGGTCGCCATGGCCAGCGCAAAGCTGGCAAACAGTTCGCCCATCGCCTCGGCATCGCCGACCGTGGTCTGGATGATGCCGGGCGGCAGTTGCGACAGGCTGGGCAGGCTCAGCGCCCTGGACTCGACTTCGCCGAGTTGCTCGCCGTTCAGCTCGATCTCGAAATTGATGTTGCGCAGGCGGTCGTAGCGGTCGATTTCGGCCGGACCGCCGCCGATGCTGACCGTGGCCACATTGGACAGCATCACCGGACCATGCTTGCCCGGCACGGTCAAGCGTTCGAGCAGGGCGAGGTCAGTCCGCGCGGCGGGCGGCAGCTTGACGACGATGGGCACCTGACGCTGGGCAAGATTGAGTTTGGCCAGGCCCTGATCGTAATCGCCGGCTGTCGCGATGCGCAGCGTTTCGGCAATCGCCGCCGAGGTGACGCCGAGATCGGCCATGCGCGAAAAATCGGGGCGAATGACCAGTTCCGGCCGGACCAGGCTGGCTGTCGTGGTGATGTTGCCGACACCGGGAATGGTGCGCAGGTCGCGTTCGACCAGGCGGGCGTGGTCGGCCAGCAGGGGGCCGTTTTCGCTGGCCAGGACGAGAACGTACTTGGCGTTGCCCGAGGCCAGGCCGACCTTGACCTGGACACCGGGTATCACCGTCAGCGCATCGCGCAACTGGCCTTCGATGAATTGCTTGCTGATCCCCGAGCGCTCGCTGCGCGGCGTCAGGTTGAGCGTCAGCGTGGCCTTGCGCACCTCGGCCGCGCCGGCCGGGGCAAACGGGTCGCTGCCCGCCTTGCCGCCGCCGATGGCGGTGTAGACGAGTTTGACGTGCTGGTTGTCCTGGGCGATGAGGCGCGCCTTTTCGGCCGCCGCCAGGGTCTCGGCATAGGTCGCGCCGGGGGGCAGGGAGACGTAGATCTGCGTCTGCGACACGTCGTCCGGCGGCACAAAGCCGGTCGGCAGCAGCGGCACGAGCATGAAAGAGCCGACAAAAAAGAAGGCCGCCCCGAGCAGGGTCAGGATGCGATGCTTGAGGCACCAGGTCGCCCAGCCTTCATAAACGCCCAGCCAGCGCGGCGTTGGTTCGTCGTGGATGACCGGACGCAGGATGTAGGCCGCCATCATCGGCGTCAGCATGCGCGCCACGACCAGCGAGAAAAACACGGCAATCGCGGCTGTCCAGCCGAACTGGACGAAGAATTTTCCGGGGACGCCGCCCATGAAGGCCGTCGGCAAAAAAACGGCAATCAGCGTGAAGGTCGTCGCGATGACCGCCAGCCCGATCTCGTCGGCTGCTTCCATGGCGGCCTGGTAGGGCGTCTTGCCCATGCGCAGATGGCGCATGATGTTTTCGATTTCGACGATGGCATCATCGACCAGGATGCCGACGACCAGCGACATGGAGAGCAGGGTCACGACATTGAGCGTGAAGCCCATGAGGTACATCGCCGCGAAAGTCGGGATCGCCGACAGGGGCAATGCCGCTGCCGAGACGAAAGTGGCGCGGCCATCGCGCAGGAACAGCCAGACGACGAGCACGGCGAGCAGCGCACCCTCGATGAGCAGCTTCATCGAGCCTTCATAGTTCTCGATGACCGGATCGACAAAATTGAAGGCCTCGGTGATTTCGATATCAGGATGCTCGGCCTTGAGCTTCTCAAGAACCAGCTTGACGCTGTCGGCGACATCGACCTCGCCGGCCCCCTTGCTGCGCGTGATTTCGAAACCGACGACAGGCTTGCCGTTGAGCAATGCCCCGGTGCGCTGTTCGCCGACGGTATCGCTGATCGTCGCCACCTGATCGAGACGGATGCGCCGACCATCGGCCAGCGAGATATCCATGCTGCCCAATTCGCTCGCGTTCCTGACCGTGGCGATGGTGCGTACCGATTGCTCGACACCGCCGACATCGGCCCGCCCGCCGGACGCATCCTGCTGGATCTGCCGCAACTGGCGCGAGATATCGGCCGCCGTGACCTGGAGCGCGAGCATCCGGGCCGGGTCCAGCTCGATGCGGATTTCCCGCGTCACGCCGCCGACGCGGGAGACCGCACCAACGCCCCGCGCCGAGAGCAGCGCCTTGGTCACCGCATTGTCCACGAACCACGACAGCGCCTCGTCGTCCATCCGGCCCGAGGCCACGGTGTAGGTCAGGATGGGCGCGCCGGACAGGTTGACCTTGCTGATCACCGGGTCCTTGATATCGCCGGGCAGATCGGCGCGAATGCGCGACACGGCATCGCGCACATCGTCCACCGCTTCCTGCGTTGGCTTTTCCAGGCGGAACTCGACGGTCACCGTCGCCACCCCGTCCTGGACCTTGGTATAGATGTGCTTGATGCCCTGCAGCGTCGCTACCGAATTCTCGATCTTGCGCGCCACTTCGGTTTCCATCTGGGCCGGCGCGGCGCCGGGCAGGCTGGCCGTGACGGTCACCGTCGGCAGGTCGATATCCATGAACTGCTGGATCTTCATGGCCTTGAAACCCATGATGCCGGCCAGCGTCAGCAGCAGAAAAAGCAGGATGGCCGGAGTCGGGTTCCGGATCGACCAGGACGAAACGTTCATGGCGCGACGACCTTGACAACATCACCATCGGCCAGGAAACCCGCCCCGGCCGCGACGACCCGCGCCGTGGCATCGAGCCCGGAAACGATCTCGATGCGCTCGCCGAGCCGGCGACCCAGACCAACCTTGGCCTGGGCAACGCGGTCCTCGCCATCCATCCGGAAAACATAGGCAAAGCCTTCTCGCTGAACGACTGCCGTTTGCGGCAGCGTCAGCGCCGGCTGGCGGGACAGTTCGAACTCGCCACGGGCAAACATGCCGGCCCGGATTGCCGACGAAGCCGGCAGATCAACATAAATGAGACCATTGCGGGTTTGCGGATCGACGCTGGGCGACACCGCCCGCACCTTGCCCTTGACGCTTTCACCGCCCGGCGCCGTGACTACTGCCACGGCCCCTGTCGGCACCTTGCCGAGATCGGCCGACGGCACTTCGGCCCGCCACTCCAGACGCCCGCCGCGAATCAGGCGGAACAGTTCCTGCCCGGTCTGTGTCAGCGAACCGACGGTCGCACTGCGCGCCGAGATGACACCGTCGTCTGGCGCCACTACCCCGGTCTTGCCCAATTTGAGGTCGGCGCCCTGCTGCCGGGCTCGCGCCGCGGCCAGACGCGCCTGAGCGGTGTTCTGCGCAGTCTGGTATTGGCTGTTCAGTTGCGAACTGTAAAAGCCCTTTTCCTTGAGTTCCCTGGCCCGTTCGGCATTGCCCCTGGCCTCGGCGACACTGGCTTCGAGTTCGGCCACCGACGCGGTGGCCTCGGCCAGTTCGCTGGCTACGGTATCGCTCGCGATACGGGCCAGAACCTGGCCTTTCTTGACCACATCGCCGACCTGGACGCGCACTTCGGTGATCCGGTAGTTGGCGATTTCGGCCCCGATCACCGCTTCCTGCCAGGCCACGACATTGCCATTGGCCGGCAGGACCAGCGGCCAGTCCTGCATTTGCGGCGCAATCAGGCTGACCGTCAGGGCCGGTCGCGACGCAGTGGCCTTGGCTGGCTCTGCTGGCTTGGGCTCACCCGAGCGCGAAAAAAACAGTGTGCCGGCCACCGCCAGAGCAGCGAGAGCCAGCGCCATGCGCGTCTTGCGCCCGGCAAGCGGGCCCGAAAGAATGGATTTCATGCCAGAACCTGTATCGACTGCGAAAATCGTTGAATGATACCGCGGCCAACGCAGATGTCACTGCCTTAATGACCCTTCGGTCATCATTGTTGTACGAGAGATCACGCAAACATTTCGGCGCGGATGTTCATTGGCTGGTCGGTGAAGATGCGGGCATCCATGAGCTTGGGTTCGCGGTGCATGATGGGCTTGAAGGCCATCTTGTCGAGGATGTCCTTCTGCAGATCGACGCCGGGGGCGATTTCGATCAGTTCCAGCCCCTCGGCGGTCAGCTTGAAAACGCAACGCTCGGTGATGTAGAGCACATCCTTGCCCCACTTGGCTGCCTGCGGGCCGCTGAAGGTGCGATGTTCGACTTCGTCGACGAACTTGATGGCCGTGCCGTCTTCACGGATGACCAGCTTTCCGGCATCGACCGCGACATCGAGGTTGCCGGCGGTAAAGGTGCCGACGAAGACGACCTTCTTGGCATTCTGCGAAATGTTGATGAAGCCGCCCGCCCCGGCCAGCCGTGGGCCGAATTTGGAAACATTGAGGTTGCCCTGCTTGTCGGCCTGGGCCAGCCCGAGGAAGGCGATATCGAGACCGCCACCGTCGTAGAAATCGAACTGGCTGGGCTGGTCGATGATCGCCTGGGCATTGATCGCCGCACCGAAACTCAGGCCACCGGCCGGCACACCACCGATGACACCGGGCTCGGCGGTGAGCGTCATGAGGTCGATGATCTGTTCTTCGGCCGCAACATTGGCGACACCTTCCGGCATGCCGATGCCCAGATTCACGACGGCATTGGCTTTCAGTTCGAGCGCCGCCCGGCGGGCGATGATCTTGCGCTCGCTCATCTCCATGGCGGCGATGGCCGACATCGGCACCTTGATCTCGCCGGCAAAGGCCGGGCTGTATTGCTCGATGAAGGTCTGCATGTGGTATTCCGGCTTTTCGGCGACCACGACGCAATCGACCAGAATGCCGGGAATCTTGACCTGACGCGGGTTGAGCGTACCGCGTTCGGCGAGGCGCTCGACCTGGACGATGACGATGCCGCCCGAATTGCGCGCCGCCATCGCGATGGCCTGCGCTTCGAGGGTCAGCGCCTCTTTTTCCATGGTGATATTGCCGTCCGGGTCGGCTGTGGTGCCCCGGATAATGCCGACATTGATCGGCAGTGCCTTGTAGAAGAGGTATTCCTCGCCGTCGATTTCCATGATGCGGACAAGATCGGCGGTGGTCATTGCATTGAGCTTGCCACCGCCGAAACGCGGATCGACAAAGGTGCCGAGGCCGACGCGGGTGAGCGTCCCCGGCTTGCCGGCGGCAATGTCGCGAAAGAGGTGGGTGATCACCCCCTGCGGCAGGTTGTACGCTTCGATGCGATTGGCCACGGCCAGTGCCTGCACTTTCGGCACCAGCCCCCAATGGCCGCCGATCACCCGGCGGATCAGGCCGTCATGGCCGAGGTGATTCAAACCACGATCCTTGCCGTCACCCTGCCCGGCCGCATAAACCAAAGTCAGGTTGCGCGGTCGGCCGAGGCCTTGCTCATCGGCCACCGCACCTTCAAGAAACAGCGCCTCGAGCGCGACCGCAATGTTTTCGGCAAAACCGATGCCGACAAAACCACCGGTCGCGACCGTGTCGCCATCCTTGATCAGGCGGACAGCATCGCGTGCTGACACCACCTTGCCAGTATCGGATGCGCGCTGCGATGAAGCCATCGGGTGACGGGACAGGGCCATGTATATCTCCTCGTTATTATTATTGGCAGTTCAAACTGCACCAGCGGACCGGCAGGCGCCGGCCCTCCGGGGTCTTCCCTAATTGGCCAGGGCTGCTTCGATTTCAGCGAAGGTGCTGGCCAGCTCGAAGCTGAGCACCGGCACGCCGAGCTGGCGACCGATATTGGTGGCGGAGAAAAGGCCGCGCACGCGTGGCTGCCCGGTCGCCGCATCGGTGTCCTCGACCAGGATGTGCTGGCGACCGAGTCGTTTCAGGGCATCGAGGATATCGACCACGCGAACGTTGAGGACTTCCTTCAGATAGAGCGTATCGACATGACTGATCGCCGTCATCAGTTCAGAGACCTTCAATTCGTCGCGCTTGCAACCCCGCGCCGCGGCGACCTGCATCGGCTTCTCGCCAAGTACATCGCGCGCCGTGATCAGGCCCTCCAGCCGGTCATCGCTGCCCGTTACCATCAACAGGCGTACGCCCCGCGCAATCATCTGCGCATTGGCCTCGACCACCGAGGCATCGGGCGCGATGACGACGACGCTGACCCGGAGAAAGTCCGTCATCGCCTCGATCGCCGGCGAATCGGCGCCAATCAGGTTGTAGCCAGCCGCACTCAGGGTGATGTTGCGGGAAATCTTGTGCGTTTGCACCTTGGGAACCAAACTCATGTCTCGATCCTCCACCGTTATTGTTGAGCGAACAATTCTCTGTCGAATCAGGGCAAGCCTGACGCAATCCAAGTATTCGGTGAATCGTGCGGCAACACAAGCACTTGAGGGAAAACCCTAAGCGAAAAAAAGGCCCGAATAATCAGGCCTCTTTGCGGAATTCGATGGTGGAGAGGATGAGGATCGAACTCACGACCTCCTGATTGCGAACCAGGCGCTCTCCCAGCTGAGCTACCCCCCCAACGAGCACTGATTCTAACGTACTACAATTTGCAGATCAAAGCGCTTTTCAGGTCTGCCCGGCGCCGGCCACGGCGCGGCGCAGACGGTCGGCGACGGCGGCCCAGGCGGGTTCGTCGGGCAAGGCTTCGACGGCAATCAGGTCGACACCGGCGTGGTCCATGTCGCGCAGGGCGGCATAGAGGTCGTGGGCGTAGCCGACCGGATCGGCCGGCAGCAGACGCCAGGCGTGGGGCATGCCGGCTTGCGGGGGCTGGTTGGTGCTGATCACGCCGCAGCGGTCGCCCTTGTGGCGCTGGGCGTTGATGAAATCGAGCAGGCGATCCGATGGCACGAGACGCATCGGCGTTTGCGGTGCGTAGTGGGCGGCCAGGGAGCCGGAGACACGCGGTGCTCCGCTGGCCGTTTCGATGAGCGGGCGGCGACCGAGGACGGCTTCGAGATGGGCCGGGGCGATGTGGCCGGGGCGCAAAACCACCGGCTCACCGCGGGAACAATCGACAATGGTCGATTCGATGCCGACCGTGCATGGGCCACCGTCGAGTATCAACGGCACGCGGTCACCGAGTTCTTCACGGACATGTTCGGCCGTGGTCGGGCTGATGCGGCCGAAGCGGTTGGCCGATGGCGCGGCGATACCGGCATGTTCCCCGGCGACAGCGGCAAAGGCACGTAGCAGCTCAAGCGCCACCGGGTGACCGGGAACGCGCAGGCCGACGGTGTTCTGGCCGCCGGTCACGGCATCGGGCACCCAGGCCTGCTTTTTCAGGATCAGGGTCAGGGGGCCGGGCCAGAAGGCTTCCATGAGTTCCCAGGCGACATCGGGAACCTGTTCGGCCCAGTGGTCGACGGCATCGTGGCCGGCAATATGAACGATCAGCGGATGATCGGCCGGCCGGCCCTTGGCGGCAAATATCTTGGCGACGGCGGCCGGATTGGCGGCATCCGCCCCCAGGCCATAGACCGTTTCGGTAGGAAAGGCGACCAGTTCGCCGGCGCGCAGCAATTCAACGGCGCGCGTGTAGTCTTGAGTCATGGGCGAAAGCTGGTCGCGGTGCGGATCAAGGCTGGTCAGGCAGCGTCTTGGAGAGCACTTTTTCCGTCTGGCTCTGGCGGAAGCCGGCCAGCTTTTGCGCCACGGCGGCGTCGCTCAGGGCCAGGATGGAGACGGCAAACAGGGCCGCGTTGGTGGCCCCGGCTTCGCCGACGGCAAAGGTGGCAACCGGAATGCCGCCCGGCATCTGGACCATGGAAAGCAGGGAATCGAGGCCCATGAGGTGCTTGGACGGCATCGGCACGCCGAGCACGGGAATCTGCGTCTTGGCGGCGAGAACGCCAGCCAGATGGGCAGCACCGCCAGCGGCGCCAATCAGCACCTTGATGCCGCGCTCAGCGGCAGTGGCGGCATAGTCCAGCGCCTGGTCCGGCGTGCGGTGGGCCGAGAGAACCTTGGCTTCGTAGGGGATGTCGAGGTTTTTCAGGGCGACGGCGGCGGCGCGCATGATCGGCCAGTCGCTGTCGGAACCCATGACGATACCAACCAGGGGCTTATTGCTCATGTTGTAAATCCTTCAAGATGGGATGGAAAGATGCCTTAGTCAGTTGGCGGCGGCTTTTCGTTCCGCCGCTTCGATGGTATTTGCCAGCAACATGGTGATGGTCATCGGACCCACCCCGCCCGGCACCGGCGTAATCTGGCCAGCAACCTCAAGGCAGCCGGCGTAATCGACGTCGCCGCACAGCTTGCCATCGGGCAGGCGGTTGATGCCGACGTCGATGACAACGGCGCCCGGCTTGACCATATCGGCCGTAACGAACTTCGGTTTGCCGACGGCGGCAACCAGGATGTCGGCACGACGGGTGTGGCCAAGCAAATCCTTGGTGCGCGAGTTGCAGACGGTAACGGTGGCGCCGGCATTGATCAGGAGCAAGGCCATCGGCTTGCCGACGATGTTGGAGCGACCGATGACGACAGCCTCCTTGCCGCTCAGATCGACATTGCCCTTCTCGAACATCTTCATGACGCCGTAGGGGGTACACGGAATGAAGCGCGGATTGCCCTGGGCCAGCGCCCCGACGTTTTCGGCATGGAAGCCGTCGACGTCCTTGTCGGCGGCGATGGCTTCGAGCACAGCCTCTTCATCGAAATGCTTGGGCAGGGGCAGTTGAACGAGGATGCCGTGGATAGCCGGATTGGCGTTGAGCTCGGCAATCTTGTCGAGCACCGTGGCCTGATCGACCGTCGCGTCGTAAGTGATTTTCTCCGAATGCATGCCGATGGCGAGGCAGCCGTTCACCTTGTTGCGGACATAAACCTCGGAAGCCGGGTCGGCCCCGACCAGAATGACCACCAGACCGGGCTTGTGCCCCTTGGCCGTGAGCGCCTCGACGCGTCCCTTGAAACCCTGGCGGAGTTCTTCGGCCAGCGCCTTGCCATCGATAATTTGAGCTGTCATCGTCGCATCCAACTGAAAAGAAAAGGGGAAAGGCGGCTGCCTTTCCCTTTGAATTGGCGCGTATTTTAACAGAAATGACGCCCGGCACCGGGATAGGCCACCATTGATGGGCATCAAGGTAAAGAATGGCGGCCAGCGGAACAATGGGCCTCCACACCAAGCCCGACCATGACCACCGCCACCCTGCTCGCCGAAACGTCAGCCAGCCCAGAAACCCGCTTCCGGATTCCCGGCAACAAGGGCATCTGGGCCGGCATTACCTGCGAGTTCGTCGAGTTCGCCGTGCTCTTTGCGGTTTACTTCATCGCCCGCGCTCACTTTCCCGAGGCTTTTCACGACGGGGCGCAACGCCTGTCGGTCACCGCCGGGACGACCATCACCCTGCTCATGATCACCAGCAGCTATTTCATCGCCTGCTCGGTCAATGCCATCCGCCAGGACAAACATCGCGCCGCCGTCATCTGGCTGGTCGCCGGCCTCGTCGTCGCCCTCGGCTACCCGCTGACCAAGGCGCTGGAAATCACCTGGAACCTGGCCAACGGCATCAACGGTGAATCGGGCATTTTCTTCACCGTCTACTATTACCTGACCTTCACCCACCTCGTGCACGCCACCTGGGGCATCCTCGGCATTCTCTGGGTGCTCGCCCGACTGAGCTTCCGCGGCTATTCGTCCGAAGACTACGCCGGGCTCGAAGCGCTGGCCTGCTACTGGCACGCCACCGACATCATCTGGCTGGTCATCTTCCCGATGTTCTACGTGCTGGCCTGAGCATGAACATCAAAACCGACCACTTCTCCCGCCTGACCGCCGCCTGGCTTGCGCTGGTCGGCCTGACGCTGGCCAGCCTCGGTCTCAGCGAATGGTTCCGCGCTGCTCCCTGGCTGCCGTTGCTGGTCGCCGCCATCATCTGGCTCAAGGGCGCGCTGGTGGCCCGTTGCTTCCTCGAATCGCAGGTCGCCTCCCCGTTCATCGCCCACGTCCTCAAAACATTCATCGCCCTGGCGCCGATCGCCCTGATCGCCACCGCCTTTTTCGGCGGCACCCTGGCCCGCTGGGCCACGCTCTAAGCTCCTCTTCCCGGCCTGAAATTCTGCGAAAAACCCGTGGTACGCGTTTTCCCCTATTGCACGATGTGAATATTGTTTTTACAATGCGGAACGTGACTAAGGGAAAGTACGGACTCGCGAAGCACGCAATAAACAGCTAAAGTTGTTTTGCTCAACAGGCAAAACAAAATGAATTTCAATCCAGGAGACAAACCATGGCCGAACAACCGAATAATTTGCCTGACCCCGCCGACGTCGATCCGCAGGAAACCAAAGAATGGATAGACGCTCTGGAAGGCGTCATCACCCAGGAAGGCGCTGACCGCGCCCATTACCTGATCGAGAAGCTGATCGGACAAGCCCGCGAAGACGGCATCGATCTGCCCTACTCGGCCAACACCGAATACATCAACACCATTCCGGCCGACCAGCAGCCCAAGTACCCGGGCAATGCGGACATGGAAATCAAGATTCACAGCTACATCCGCTGGAACGCCATGGCCATGGTCGTGCGCGCCAACAAGGAAACCAACGTCGGCGGCCACATTGCCTCCTTCGCTTCAGCCGCCGCCCTCTACGACGTCGGCTTTTCGCATTTCTGGCGCAGCATCAACGACCCCTCCGGTGGCGACCTCATCTT
>ERZ1034361.755-NODE-755-length-19375-cov-4.007980_pt1 | contig 19375 bp, 35 predicted proteins | sample MGYA00520617_ERZ1034361 | MGnify/ENA primary metagenome ERZ1034361 (study PRJEB33736, sample SAMEA104284507) | Azolla filiculoides | biome: Urban; feature: Water surface; material: Ditch water | place: Netherlands | collected 2015-10-28 | depth 0-0.1 m ...
ACAGTAACAGACCCAGGACATTATCATGGATTTAGTGATGTTGCTGCATCATCAGGTGTTCCAACAGACCCTTATGGCTCAAGTGATGGTAGATTAGGAACTTCAGATACTTATGTTGCAACAACAGGAATTACAGTATCAAATAGTACTACGGGTTCAAGTGGCTCTGGTGCTAACTTACCTCCTTACTACGCTTTATGTTACATAATGAAGGCTTAGAATGGCTACTCAGCGCATAACATTTACAGAATGGACTCCAGACTTAGCTGGTGTTGCTGAGAACTTGTCTATTGCTAAAAACGTAGTGCCAAGCGCACTAGGTTATAACCCATTCCCATTGGCTGTAGATTATTCTGCTGCTGCTAGTGAAAACCTTAACAACGTATTTGCCGGTAAGTTTAGTGCAACTACAACTGTATTTGCTGGTGGCGCTACCAAGCTGTTTAAGTTTGATGGCGCAGATTTGAGCATGGATAACGTGTCTAAGACTGGCAACTATAGCAATGTAACTAAATGGAATTTTAGCCAATTTGGGAACACAATTATTGCAGCCAATAACGTCAATAAACTACAGGCATACACACTAGGCTCAAGCACTACATTTGATGACTTAAGTGCCGATGCACCTGTCGCTGAGTACGTGACTGTTGTCCGTGACTTTGTGGTAGCTTCTAGCTTAGACTCTGGTAGCAATGCTAACAAGGTGCAATGGTCTAACATCAATGATGAAACAAACTGGACTACTGGTGCAGCATCACAGTCTGACTACCAAATAATTAGCGATGGTGGCAACATTCATGGCATGACAGGTGGTGAGGTTGGTCTTATATTCCTAGACCGTGCTATTGTGCGTATGTCTTACATTGGTTCACCATTATTCTTTCAGTTTGACACGATTAGTCGTGGTGTAGGCTGCGTAGAAGGTAACACCGTGGTTCAATACGGTAGCATGACTTACTTCTTAGGTGCAGATGGCTTCTATTCATGTGATGGCACAACTGTTACAGCTATTGGTACACAAAAGGTAGATGCATGGTTCTATGCTAATGCCAACCCATCTAAATTAAATTTAATGTCATCAACTATTGACCCGATTCGCAAGATTGTTGTCTGGTCATTCATTGATAACTTTGCACAAAATACTTTGCTGATCTACAACTGGCAAGTTAAAAAATGGTCTTACTGCACAACTGACGTTGATGTAGTGGCATCATCAGCATCTGCCGGTATGACGCTAGAAGGCTTAGACCTATACGGCAACATGGACACATTGACTACCTCACTAGATGACGCATTGTGGTCTGGCGGTAAATTCTTATTTGCTGGTGCAAGAGATGACAAGATAGTTACCTTTACCGGTGCTAACTCTGCTGCACAACTCACTACAGGCGATATAGGCGATGGTGTAACGTCAGTCGTTACATTGGCACGACCAATCGTAGATAATGGCTCTGGGAGCGTAGCAATCGCTTCTAGGATGCTTCTAAGCGCAGTACCAGAGTTAGGTTCATATACTGCTGCTGATAGCGATAATCGTGTATCATTACGTAGTAGCGGTAAGTACCATCGTATCTCAGTAATTCCTACTGGTGATCGCTGGTCTAATGCCATTGGTGTAGATATTGATGTATCACCACAAGGAAGTAGATAATGTATCGTAAGCTCAACCCAGCAGGAGGCACACCTCGTGAAATATCAGAGGTAGTCAACAACCTTGTTGAAGGCAAGAGCAACAATACTGGCACAATAACATTAAATACCGGCTGGGCTACTACTACTACGCTTTACGATGAGCGTATTGGTTACGACTCTATTATATTATTGTCACCAAGCTCAGATAACGCAGAGTCAGACGCAGCGCCTTATGGTTCGTTTAGCAATAATACAGACCAAACAGCACCAAGCGTAGGCTCTACTGCTGTAGTTATATACGACACGACAGAAACAAGTAGCGGTGTATACCTTGCTAGCAGCTCAAGACTGTATGTAAGAAATAAGGGTACATACAATGTGCAATTTTCGTTACAATTAGTAAATAAAGATAACGTGGCTCAGTATGCCGACATTTGGTTTAGACTAAACGGCACGGATATTGCTAGAAGTGCAAGCAGATTTGACATTCCAGCACGTAAAAGCGCATCAGATTGGGGTCACATTGTAGGTACTGTAAACATATTTATATCAATGGAAGCTGGTGACTACGTTGAGATTGCCGGTACAACATCAAGCACATTAATAGGATTAGAAACCTATGCTGCCGATACTGGCATACCTAGACCAGCAATACCTGCTGCCATTGTTACAGTAAACTATATTGCACCATTAAGCTCAGATAACATTTATATTAGCTCAGTAGGAAGCGGTCAAGCGACTATTTCACACTTTGCTAACGATACAGCAAACAAAACATACAAATACTTGGTAGTAGGCTAATGGACTTTTCATATGTAAAACCTAACGAACTGCGCCATTGCTGGTGGTGGGTTCGCCAAGGTCTTGAGAAGGTTCGTGCTAAAGGTCATTCAGAGTGGCTTGCAGAGGACATATATTGCGACTGCTACGAGCAACGCTCTATGTTATGGATATTGCCAGAAAAGAAAGGTTTTATTGTATTACAGCCTAACGGTGTAGAGATGCACATTTGGGCAGCATGGTTAGATTCAAGCAACCCTGATGATTTATCCTTTGGACTTGAGTTTGCCAAGAGCATTGCTAAACAAGGCAACTGCACAAAAGTGACGTTTGCATCCATGAGAAGTGGCTGGGAAACGAGAGCAAAACAACTAGGATTTAGACCAAGACATTGGGAATTACGCATTTAGGAGATTTACATGAGATACAACCATTTAGATATGTTGCCAGAGTTAGCATTCAAACCAGTCGGCAAACGCATGACGTTAGAAGGTATGGGTGGCGGTGGTAGCCAGCAACAACAATCAACAACCGGCATTGATCCAACATTAAAGCCATACGTTGAATTTGGTTTAGGTGAAGCAAAAAACTTATATCAAGGTGCTAGCCCACAATACTATGCTGGTCAAACTTATGTAGATCCATCAGCTAATACGCTATCTGCTTTAACGGCAGCAGGCAATCGTGCTATGGCAGGTAATCCATTACTACCGGCAGCACAGCAACAACAACAAGCTGTTATTGGTGGTCAATACTTACAAAACAACCCATACTTTAACCAAGCTCTAGCCGGTGCATCACAAGGTGCAACACAAGTCTACAATGATGCAATTAAGGCTGCTCAAGGTGGCACATCAATGGCTGGTCGTTATGGATCTGGTGTAAGTGCTGATTTACAAAATCGTGCTGCTAATACATTGTCCAATACATTGGCTAACAAGTATGGTGAATTAGCATATACAAACTATGCTGCTGAACGTGGCAGACAAGAGCAGGCTGCTGCTGGCGCTCCAACATTGGCTAATGCTGATTATACAGACATCAATCAATTGCTTAAAACTGGTCAAGCTCAAGAAGACTACGCTAACACAGCACTACAGGCAGATATTAATCGCTTTAACTACGAGCAAAATCTACCGACTGCTAAACTTAACCAATACGCTCAATATTTATCTGGCACACCTCAAGGTTCTACTACAACAAGTACAGGCAGTAGTGGTAAAATAGTATGTACCGCAATGAATGAGGCTTATGGCTTTGGTTCATTTCGTCAAGCTGTTTGGTTACAACATTCTGCTAGCATGAAGAATGCTAAGACGATTGAGAAGGGCTATCACACATTATTCTTACCTGTCGTAGCCTATGCCTTCAACGGTACACCAAATGCGCTTAGAAACGCTGTAAAACGTGTTGCAGAGCATATTGCTCGTCATCGTACTGCTGACTTGTGGAAAGAGATGCGTGGTAAGAAACGTGACCCACTAGGTCGTATCTATCGTGCAATCATAGAACCTATTTGCTACTTAGTTGGCAAGGTAAAGGGAGCTTAATATGGCAGATCCGGTCACAATGGCAATGGTAGGGGCTGCTGTAGGTGGTGGTGGCTCTCTACTTAGCGGTAAAAGTCTAGGCAAATCATTAAAAAATGCAGCAATCGGTGGCACTTTAGGCTACGGTGGTGGCACTTTAATGGGTGGCGCTGGTGCAGCAGGTGGTACATCATCATTAGCTCCAGAAGCTCTTGCCGGTACAATAGAAAGTTCTGGCATGGTATTTAATCCTGCTACAGGTTCTTATTTAGCTCCAGAAGCATACCTTGGTGCAAATTCTGCTAATCCAATATTAACTGCTGGCAACGGATTATTTAGTTCAATGCCAAGCGGTCTTTCAGTAGACAATTTAACTGGTGCAGCAAAAGTGGCTAGTATGTATCAACCAACACCATTACAGTCAGCACCTAGTGGCACTATTAAAGTAGGTCAAGCGCCTACTGGTGATATATACGATGCATTACGGCAAGCCGGTTACACAATGCCTAAACGCAGAGAAACAAATTTTAGCTTGTTAGGATAAATTATGGCAAACGGATTATTAGATTATTTAAGTAGCTTTGGTGCAACACCGCCAGAGTACATGGGAAGCCTTCTTGGTGAAGAGGCTGTAGACAAGTTAAGAGGTCGTGCAGCTACCACCGGTATCGCCAATGCTGTTTTAGGCTACTTAGCAGCGCCTAAGAATCAAAACTTAGGTCTTGGTCGTATTATTGGTCAATCATTACAGGCTGGTATGACAGGCGCACAAGGTGTCTACGATACTGCTCTGCAAGACTATCAAACTAAAGCTAAAATTGATGAGATGAATCGTCAAAAAGCAATTGCTGATAGAGATCTAGCACGTCAAACACAAATTGAGGGATTGACTCCAAAACTATTTAAAACAAATCCTGCTCAATACAAAGAAACTCCAACAGGGATGTATGTACCACAAGCTCCAGTAGCCGGTGCAGAAGCGCCTAACTTTAATCAGCAGTACGTTGAAGGCGCACCAATGCGTGAGTTGATCTCACCAGAAACACGTACCGTTGATACAGCAGTATTGCAACAAATTGCTGCATTATCTAAAAATCCAATGGAAACTTTAACAGCACAAGCTGATTTAATACCTAAATTGCGTAAAGCTGGTTTAATTCAAACTACTGGGCAACAAGATAATCCATTTGAGATGTTTGTTACTGGCGCACAAAGTCCTACAGTCCGTAACCTTGCTAATCAATATAGCAAATCATATTTATCTGGTTTAATTGATCAAGAAACTGCTGATAAGCGTATTCTTGAACTAGGCAAAATGGATGAAACTTTTGCTGGCAAAGAAACAGCAGCAGCAGAAAGAAAAGTACAACAAGATATTGCAAACCAATTAAATCAACGTCAATTTGAGTTGCAACAACAACTTGCTAATAATACTATTAGCCAGCAAGAATTTAATAGGCAAATGCAACAAGCTGCTGCTGATGCTAAATTCCAAAAAGTATTGCCACCTGCTGCAATGAAATTAGAAAGTGAAGATTTAGATAAGGCATTATCTGCAACAACATTATCTAAAGATATAGATTCACAAGTAAATTCTATTTTAACTAATGGTGTGCAATTTAACTTTGCTAATAATGCAAGGTTAGCTATCAAAGCTGCGACTGGTGCTACTGATCCAGAAACTTTGGCATACCAAGACTACAAAAACTTTATAACAAGAATTACTAATGAGTCATTAAGGTTAAACAAAGGTACACAAACAGAAGGCGATGCACAACGATCAGTTAAAGAACTTGGTTCTGCGACAAGTCCACAAGCTGTTGTTCGTGCCTTAGAGAAATTACGTGATTTAAATGCTCAAAAAGTAAATGATGCAAATTCATTGATTGGAGCAAGACGTAGATCTAGTGGATATACTGAAGACAGAGGTTATTCTTCACCAGAGATTATACCAACACCTAAATATGCTCCAACTGTTTTTGGAAAAGATGATCCAGTATTTAAATCATTAAAAGTTAATGAAACATTTAGAGATGGTGCTACCGGCAAATTGAAAATAAAAAATAAATAAGGATAGATTATGAGCGATTTTGACGATTACCCAGACTCGCCAGATCCAAGTATTAAAAAACTTGGTAATGGATTATATGGTGTTGATGTACCTACTGTAAGTGTTTCAGCTAAACGACTTACTCCAGAAGAAATTGCAGCATCTACTCCAGAAGAAGTAAATTATAATGCTGGTGCAGAAGGTGCTAGGGCTTTGCTTGGTCAAGGTCTTGGCATGGGCTTTGGTGAAGAGATAGAGGCAGGTGTTCGTGCGCCATTTAGTGATGAATCATACAAAGAAATTCGTGATCGCTTAAGAGCGCAACAATCTCAATTTGGACAAGACTATCCAGTTACACGTACAGGTTTAGAAATTGCTGGTGGGCTAGCTATGCCAGCAGGGTTAGTAGGCTTGGGTGCTAAAGGCGCAATGTCTGCCGGTAAATCTATTCTTGGTACAGTTGGTCGTGGATCATTAACTGGTGCTGGTGCAGGCGCTGTATCTGGTGCAGGTACTGCTAAAGAGATAGAAGACGTACCATCTAATATGCTTAGTTCTGGCATACTTGGCGGTGCTGTAGGTGGTGCAGCTCCAACTGCAATTAATTTAAGTGGCAAACTTGTACGCAATGTTGTTGATGGTCTTGGTTACTCAAATGCTACAAAAGTAGCCAGCAAAAAACTAGAAGACATATTAGCTAAAGAAAACTTAACTCCAAACGATGCACAAGCAATGCTTGATGAGTACCGTAGGTTAGGCTTGCCATCACCAGTATTGGCTGACTTGGGTGAGAACTTACGCAATTTAGGCTTTGCTGCTTATTCTGTACCAAATGCCGGAAAGACTGCTACAGGTAAATTCCTAGATGAGCGTCAAACGCAATTAGCAGAAAGACTTGTTCAAGGTCTTGAGAAAAAATCTGGTGTTCAGTCTGGTGGTAAATTTGGCTTTGATTACATAGATGACTTAGGTAAATCACAACAAAAAGCAGCACAAGCTGCATACCCTAAAGCATACAGCGTAGACATTAATGCCGTGCCATTTAGAAAGTATGTTGATCGTGATGTATTTAAAGATGCCTATGAAAATGCGGTTAAATTAAATAATTTAGAGGCAGGCAACGTAGGTCACATTCCATTGCCGGCACTAGAGCAATTGCGTAATGCACAATTCATTAATACAAGAGTGTTACATGAAATTAAAAAAGGTTTAGATGCAGTAATTGAAAAAGAAACCGATACCATAACTGGTAAAATGACTGGCTACGGCAGCAATGTTGCAAAAGTCAAAACTGAGTTTAATAACCTTATTAAATACTACAATAAAGACTACGCTGCTGCTAACGCTAAGTTTGCTGAATCTGCTGGATTGCAATCATCCTATAAAAAAGGGTTGGATTACATGAAAATGGATGTTAAAGAGCTAGAGTCTAAACTTAAAAAAATGAAGCCGGCAGAGAAAGAGGCTTTTAGAGTAGGTATGTTATCCGAGATTAAAGACAACCTATCTAAATTTAAGGGAACTGATTTTACTAACTCTGTATTTAAATCAAAACGTCAACAAGAGGCATTGCGCTTTGCATTTGAGTCCCCTGCTAAATATAAAGAATTTGCAGATCAAGTAAAAGCTCAAGCTGAATTAATGAAGACATACAAACGTGTCCGTGGTGGATCTGATACTGCTGAGAAAAGTGTTGCGCTACAAGATGCCGGCATGACTAGCGATGTATTGCCAATGGTACAAAATGCTGCTACTGGCAATATGTTAGGACTTGCTGCCAATGTAGCACGTAGTGGTTTAGCTAGGGCTGGTGGCTTATCTCCAGAGAGCGCAGTAAGGGTTCAAGATGCTTTATTTAATCCTAACCCTAGATCACAAAATGCTTTGTTTGACTTAATGAACCGGAATGCAGCAGCAAAAGCAAACCCAAGTTTAGTTAAAGAAACATTGCAACAACCAAATACTTATTCATTCGGATTAGGTAACTTATCAGGGCTACTAGGACAATAATATGACTCCAGAAGAACAAAAAGAACTACACAAGGCAGCATTCAAAGAGGCTATTTCCGAGTGGCTAGACAAGCAATTTGCTACGGTTGGTAAGTGGACATTACGTGGTATCACATCGGTGGCTCTAGGTATGTTTCTGTATGCCTACGCTGCTGCTCACGGCTGGGTAATAAAGTGAAACAAGTCATGATTAATCGCATTGCATTATGCGAGAAGTGTCGGCAAGCATTTATTATTAATGAGCAGGGCGATGAAACAGTATGTGACAACTGCCTAGCTGAAGACGAGCTAACACATGAACTATTAGATTCTGGCGATTTAATTGGGATTAATTATGACGGTGCATAAACTATTTGGAATGCAAGACTACTTTGAACACATGATTGGCAAGACCATAGAAGAGGTAGGTATCTTTGATGGTGAGCTAGTTATATTCTTAGATGACTTGTCAGAGGTGTGCATCTTTGAGGATGTAGATGGTTTAGCAATGCAGATAAACGAACGACCTGAATTGGATGGATAATGAAACATATATTACTTTTTCTTATTTTATTATTTGTAACTACAGCTAATGCCGATGAAACCACGATAAATTATAAAGGGCAGCCAGTTTCTTCTGCTATGGCTCCATCAATGTCGGCTTTTAGTCAAGATGTATGTAGTATTGGTATTAGCGGTGCTGTCAACGGTGGGATATTTTCTGTAGCTGGTGGCACGATGGTTACAGACAGTAACTGCGTTAAATTACGCTGGGCTAAGTTCCTAAGTGATAGTGGTCTAAAGGTAGCAGCAGTATCGTTAGCCTGTGCAGCTAACCATGAGAATTGGATAGCTATGGAGATGTCTGGCTCACCTTGTCCTATAGGTGGTGCTATTGGTGACGCAGCAAGAAAGGCTTGGTATGACTTACACCCAGAATGGTTTGCAGAGATTTATGGTAAAGAGTTCGTTCTTATTACTCCTATTCCTGACACTTCTAAGGAGCAATGATGCTAGTGCATACTGTTTTGCAACTGCTTGGGAAAATAATATGCCGGTGTACTCAAGCCTTGGTGTGGCTCAAGGTACGACTATGGAGTCTTGCCAGCAACTTGCGTGTCAGATTTTTCCTAATATACCTGAGTGTGGGCAACCAGCTCCACCGCCTCCTCCACCGCAACCAACTTGTACCTACAGCGCAGAAACAGAAGAACGACAAACCTGTGGAGAAAACCAAATTGGTGCAGTCACATACAAGAGGGAACAAAACTGCCCAGATCCATACAGCAGCCCTGTTGACTCCGGATGGTTTGAAATCTCAAGGTCGTGCCAAGCAGCGCCACCAACGTGCCAAACAACAGTTGAAAACAAAACATTAGCTTGCCCACAAAACTTTTCTGGGCAAATACAGGAAGCAAAAACAAATACGTGTTCTGACCCATACGGTCAACCGGCAGAAGGTATATGGACAACGGTGTCAAATTCATGCACACCAAATCCGGCAACCTGTTCTTCATCAACACAAACTAGGACTTTAGCATGTCAAGATGGCTTCATTGGCTCAATAACAGAAAACAGAGTTTCAACTTGCTCTACACCATACAGCGAACCGCAATGGAGCGATTGGATACCATCACAAAACAGTTGCGTAAAGAGTGCAACAAATCCGACCAATATGACAAGTCCGGTAAATCCTGCCAGTCCTTTAAATGCGACTGCGATGCCGGAAGTAATGCCTATTGCACCTGCACCAGAGCCACCACCAGAGCCTCCTGTGGAAGCTGCACCACCACCGCCAGAAGCGCCACCTCCAGCAGAAGCGCCTCCGCCACCGGCAGCAGCACCACCGCCAACAGCCTCGTCAGGAAGCACAAGTACACCACCATCACAACCAGCCGTGAGTGCGCCAACGACTACCTCGCAAGGGAGTACGCAGAATACCTCGCCAGCACAAGTGCCAGCAGGGAAGACGTTAGTTCCAGGGTTCGGGGTAGTGATGAGCCTAGAAATTTTAAACAAACCAATGCAGATTCAACAAGTTCAGTTGAACGAGGCAATGGAATATCAACAGGAGTTACCGTATGAGCTTAGAGGAAATCAAGGAGTCTTACTCCAACTTATCACCGAAGGCAATATTTCTGACGCTTTCAATAATCTTGCCAGCGATAGGTGGGACAGCCTACGTAGGAATAACGACCTACAACCGTGTTATAGCTGCGACTGAGATGATTGAGGCTAACAAGCCTTATGACGATGCAGAACTAAAGGCAGAGGTTAACGCATTAAAGGTTCAACTGGCTGCACAACAAACGTCAGTCAATACAGTTAAAGACTCTATGGTAACGACATCAAATCAATTGGTGTCTATGCAAGAGAAGGTATCTAATGCCATCGGTACTGCTAACGAAGCCAAGGCAATCACTAACGGTAACGTGCGTGAAACGGCAGCATCTTTAATGGGTGTGCGTGAAGAGATGAAAGCTACAAGAGAAGGCATAGAATCACAACTTAAATCGCTCAAACGAGCTACATCTAACCCACTAGGAAATTAATTATGTTATCAATCATATCAGGTCTATTAGGTATTGGCTCTTCAGCCTTACCAAGTCTATTAGGTTTCTTTCAGCAGAAAGGTGACCAAAAGCATGAGATGGCTATGGCTCGTTTGCAGACAGAACGTGAAGCTGCTATGGCTGCTGCTGGCTTTGCATCACAAGAAAAGATTGAGGCTATTAAGCTAGATGAAGTTGAGATGCAGACTTACGCACAAGAGCGTGAGGCGCTATATGCACATGACATGAAAATCATGGACAAGGCATCACAATCAGTTGTTGACCTTAACGGCAAGGTGCGACCATACATTGCATTTACCTTTGTTGGCTTGCTAGTGCTTGTTGATATTGCTGGTCTTGCTTGGGCAATCTATACTGGTGTAGAGTTTACTACTGCCATGAACCTTGTATTCTCTGATGACGAAATGGCTATAGTTTCCAGTATAATCGGCTTCTATTTTGGCTCACGTCAATGGGAAAAACACCGTGAAGGCAAGTAAAGAACTATTTAAAATGTTGAAGCACCATGAAGGTGTGAGATACAAACCATACCAATGTCCGGCTAAACTCTGGACTATTGGTGTGGGTAGCGTAATGTACCCAGAACAAGCTAAAATACCATCTAGCATAGAAGGCATGGCTAGACGTAAAGCATGGGCATTAAAGCCTGAAGACAACCGCAGATGGAGTGAGGAAGAAGTTGACGCATTATTGGCTAAGGATGTCGCACGATTTGAACGAGGGCTTGCCCGTTATCTACCTATACGACTTTCACAGAATGAATACGATGCTATTCTTAGCTTTTGCTTTAATCTTGGTCTTGGCACATTTCAGAGGTCAACCATCCGTCAAGCGCTTTTGCGTGGGGATAAAATCACGGCTATTGAAAGTCTACTTAAGTATAACAAGGCTGGTGGCAAGGTATTAAAAGGTTTAGATAACAGACGTAAAGACGAAGCAGCATTATTTAGGGGATAGGTTATGGCAATAACACAAGAAGAATTTGACAGAATTATGGGAAAACAATCTGCGCTAGAGCGCATTGTTCAAGAAAATCCACAAACTGTTAAATCAATACCTAGGGGCATTATTTCTGGAACGTGGGCTGATTTATTAAAGCCAATTACAAATAATGCTGTAGGCGATTTTTTAGTTGGAGATATTCAACGTGGCTTAAATGCTGCTAGCTATAATCAACCGTTAACAACAGGCGGTAGTTTTCAAACTGGCGGTGTAAGACCAGAGTATTTAATGGGTGCATTAGCATTGACTCCTGCTGGAAAAGCAAAAAAAGTAGCAGGCGCAGTTGATAATTTAGGTTATGACATGGCTAAGATAGCAAATCAATATCCAGACATTGCACCTCCAATAATGGCTATAGATAAAAAAAGTGGTAAAGAATTTTTGCAAAAAGTAAATTCTGCTGAAGCTATGGCTGTAGAAAAAGCAAGAAAAGCAGCACAAAAAGAAATTGATAAAGGCAATTACACTCCATATTTTCCATTAGAAGAGCGTTACTATGCAGATGTAGGTAGTTATCCTTTAGCCGGAAATACATTAAAAGATACATTGCCTAAAAAAGCAGAAACTTTAGCTAAACACACAGCAACGTATGATACTCCAGCAGCAAGAAAAACTTTGTCTGAGGCATATGAGCGTGGATCTCAATATCCAATGACAAAAGATTGGTATGCTACAGGTCAATTAGAAAATGAATTTATAAAAGAATACGGTAAAAAAGAAGGTAGTCGGTTATATAAAGAAGCATTTGCCGATGCTATGGCAGCAACTACTGGTGGAGCAGATCCAACATCTAATTTATTAATGTCTTATTTTGGAAATTACATGAAAGAGGCTGGTAAGGAATTACCGGCTAATGCATACAATATGCCATATCCAATTGGAGGTAGATTTGCTTCTGGCAACATTGGTATGTACGATAAAGTAATCAATCAAGGCAAAGGATTATCTGCTGCTGAACAACCAAAAAGATTTAACTTTTCTGGAAACTTTTTAGGTCACAGAGATAAAGCTACTATGGATGAGCAAATGAGTAGTGCTTGGAATTTACTTGCGCCACCTAAAGGTACATATGGAATTTTTGAAAATGTAGTTCAAGATTTAGCAAAAGAACGTGGAATCCCTGCTGCAAACTTTCAAGATGTTACATGGGCTGGATTAAAAGGGTCTACCGGAAAACCTATGATGCAACACGTCAATGAGGCAATTGAAAGGACTGCTAGAGTTACAGGTAAATCACCACAAGATGTCGTGCGTGATAGTCTAGTAAAAAGAACTAATCCTTTATATTCTGTTGCTCCATTTGGATTGCTTTACGATCAAGAGAATCAACCACAGTTTCAATAATTGAATATTTGTCTTTTGAATTTAGGTTTAATTTGCTAATGGCATAATCATCGGCTTCCATGTCACAAACAAAAAAACCTAAATCATAAGATTTATTATTTAAATTTAAAGCATAGTTTGGCATTAATATTATCCCTCAATCATTCCAATATCGCAGGTATGTCGCTCTATCTCGCCATATTCTTTGTGTAAGATAATAGCGCACATATCACGACCAGCTCGGTAGCCTTGTCCTTGATGCCAAGCATCTCTTGCTGCCAATGTCCTAAAGTACTCTACTACACCACCGTGATACTCTTTCACATCCTTGTGGTGTACGTGACCAACGTACCAGTACCTAAACTTGGATCTGCCCCAGTCTTCTGACTTGTCTGCTGCCATGATAGACAGCATATCTTTACCCTTAACTGTATCGCCATGCGTAGAGCCTATTAGCACCTTGCCAAACGAGTAGTACCAGCAAACTGATGGTGATAGGTCAACCTCCATGCGTGGCTCGTTATGAAAGTAACAGCTAATCATCAATGCTAGTGCGTAAGATGAATGCCCATCGTGGTTGCCCTTGTTGATACGGAAGACTACCTTCTGGTGCTTCTCTAGCAATCGTTTTAGGCAGTAGATGATGGCACGTAATCCGACCTGCTGCACCTTTGCCCAGCGACCATCAACGTCTAGCTGATGACCAGAGGCGGTAATATTCTTTTGGTTGTCGGCATGAAACATATCACCGAGATTTAGCAGCAATGCCGTATGCGAATTAGGTGAGCTAGCTATAAGCCTGTCTATTGCGCTACAGGTCAAACGCTCTGCAATATCCAAGTCAAAGTCATCGCCAGCGTCTTGATGCCATGCATATAACCCAAAGTGAGGGTCACCCATAGGAATGACTGTAAGAATGTTGTCAGAACTAATTGCTGGTGGTGGTGTAATTGGCGCTAGACCTTTGATGTCTTCTGCCAGCTCGGACACGAATATACGAACTATCTCTTCTAGCTTGCTATCATCAACCCTAGTCTTAACCCATTGCCCACTAGCCTTACCTTCAGCATTGTAGTAGGTAGACACACCACGAACTATAAACGGCTCTGGCGCTACTCTAGTCATGTCGTGGTTAGGTGAGTAACCAGCCATTGCTGCTTTAGCCTTTAAGCCTCTAACAGCAACATCAACTACGGTAGCAGTTACACCAAAGAATTTAGCTGCTGCACGATTAGAACCTAGCTCACAAGACTTACTGTAATACTGCCATTGTTTATCGGTAGCGTAATGAGCTAACTTGTCATCTATTTCTGCCATACATATCCTTATGTTTTTGTTTATTATATACATATTTATAAGTGTATGTAGAAATAATTACACCTACCACAATACCTAGTATAAAAGCCTCTTTGTAACACAAGATGTAGTCTAACGTGTACATAATTCTCCTAAAATGTGTATTATTTTACACGATTTACTTCTTTCATTGATTCAATGCCACGCATAAGCAAAACCTCAAAACCTAACTGCATTAAGTACATTTTGCCTTCTTCATCTATATCCAGCTCTGCAATACCGCTACCATCTGGATGGTCTTTAATGTCACCTATTAATTCTATTTTCATAATGTGTCCTTATTACGACTTTATTGAACCGCTTTGCAATATAGTAGCGACTTTCTTACAATCTGTTAGTTTTATTGCCAATTTGTAATAAAAGGTGGGGTACTCACCAACTTAACCCGAGTCGTGTGGGTGTCAGCTTTTCCCCATATCTAAACTATTAGTTTAGTTTTGTGTCTAATTTTAAACAGTTTATTTAACGCAAACTTTTTTGTCTGTCACAAATTAAACGCTAGTCCCAAGGTAAGTTGCCTTAACACCACCGCTAAATTGAACCTCTACAGCGCAGTCTTGTCCTTTATTTCCATTGACTAGCTTATATAATCCAAATCCAATGGAAACAATACAGATAAGTAGCAATGTTGCTACAACCACGGTAGCACGGTCTACATTTGCGTCTTTTTTGCAATTACAGTTACGACCTTGATTACAGTTATTATTGCACGGCATTATTCTTCTCCTTTAATGCTTGTTCAATAGCACGGGCAAATTCAACATCGTTCCACTCATAAAATGCACCTTTACCTATAATTTTTGCTATTTCATCATCACTTAATCCTTGCCATTTACGGTTAATCATTTTTGCCCATTGCTCGTCTTGTTCTATACGCATCTTTAACGCTTCGTCTTTAGTCATATTATTGTCTGCCCATTTAGCTATCCATTTACCACGGTCAAAAAACTCTTTAGTCATACTTTATCCTTTAACGCTTCTCGTTAAACGTCACTCATTTATCGTAATGCAGACCATCATTCCCATTTTGGGAGATATTGTCTATACGGTCTTCATCCCAGTTAAGCTGACAACCAGTCCATGCACATTCTTTAACTGCACTTAAAGTCTTGCCACATACGTTACAGATTGGGTCTTTCTTCTTACGAAAGATACGGTCAAAGCCATCATCGTATTTTTCTTTTTGTTCTTTGCTGCCAATTTTAGATACTAGGCTATCTCCAGTTACAGGATTGCTAGACATAGGTAAACTCCATAGATTTATTGGTTTCAAAAGAAGGTCGTGCCATTTGAGTTTCATAACACGACCTATACGCTAGAATGGTATATCTGATTCTACGCTGTCCATTGGATCGGCAGCTTTAGTAGGTTTAGCTGCACCGGCTTCTGATTTACCACCTAGTAAAGTAACGTCACCAACACGGCACTCTAGGCTTGATTTCTCTGTGCCATCCTTGGATTTGTACCCACGAACGCTAATCTCGCCTGTAATGCCTATTTGTGTGCCTTTGAGAAGCATTGGCGCAAGTATTTCTGCACGTTTACCCCATAGGTTGCAGTTTAACCAAGTAGTTGTAGCTTTATCACCGTAACCGGCAGTCAGCGATAGCGAAAAGTTGCAGATTGCATCTTGGTTTGCTGTGTAACTTAATTTTGCGTCTTGTCCTAAGCGACCTGTTGCTGCTAATAAATTCATTTTAGTTCCTTTAGTTTAGTTGTTAAATCTGACACTTCTGTTAAAAACAATTTTACTGCATTTTGCACTTCATCTATGTACTCTGAATCTCTTTCAACACGTACTACAAACAATGCTAGGTTATCACCTACTGTTGGACAGTAGCTAACAAAGTCACACCACTTAGCACCGGTACAAGCCATCTGCCATTGCATCTGCGGTATGTACTTGCTAGGCGCTTTGCCGGACAGTAGCGTATCTACGTGGTTGGCTGCCGTAGGGCATTTAATCTCTACTAACCCATCGTCTACTATACCATCTGGACTAGCACCAGACATCTCAATGCTTGGGTGATCAACAAATCCTACCTCGGTTACCGTAACACCTTGCTTAAACTCGTACGCTGCTCTGGCTAGTGGCTCTAGTTCAATGCCACGCTCCATGTGTGAGTTAGTAAAGCCTTCATCACGTTGACCTGTTAGACGCTGACATACTAGCTCCATGCGATAGTTCTTACGGCTGGCAGACTCACCTGTCTTAATTGTAGCTAACACATCTGCTACACGGCTAGCTGTTACTTTGCCGATTCGTGCGTCAAACCATTCTTGTGAACCTTGGATTATATTAGTCATCATCAACCTCCAATTTAATTTTGCCTATGTATTCATATCCACTTAATACCTTGTCTTTAGGCTCTGTTAAGGCAATTCCAATTTCTGTTGACCAAACATACAAATACTGTGGCTCTTTAGGCTGTGGTTTAATGCGAAATTTTGCATCCTCTTCATACCAGCATGGATATTTTACTTGTTCCCAACAATCAAATATTGAATTTGCATAGGTGTATATTTGCTCAATCCCCGCACCATCAGCCCACGCTTTAATTTCTTTGTGCCATTTATGTTTCATTATCTAATCCTCGGCATTGGTTTTGAAAGCAGCCACTTGTGACCTAAATCTTTTAGAGCCTTGGCAATTTTAGCATCACGGTCTGCCATCTCTTTTTGGCTAGGTGGCTTTAAGCCGTATAGTGATTTAATAATCATGCTGCCATCCCTTCAAATAATGCTTTCATATCATCTTTTGCTTTTGTTACAGGCGCTGTATATGCTGGATTAGCTTTAACTTGATTACGCACATCTATAAACACTTTTTGCAACTCTGCCATTGTTTTAGTCTTGCGTATCATATCAACATACACATCTACCGGCTCAAGTTCTACAGAAGGCAAATCCTCACCAGCGTAGATATACAAGCCTAGACCATGTAGCGCAATTGCTTTAACCAAGCATCGCTGTATTGATGTGTTGATTTGAAATGCATTTGGCGCTGGGATTGTTTTGTTGTTGTTATCTAGCACAGGATGGATCTGGCTTAATGTAATGCCATCTACCGTAACAGCTACCTCAACAAAGTAACCACATTCTGTCTTACAGAACGGTAAGCCATCTGTCTTAATAACTTCCCAAGTAGCTGTTGGTGATGCCTTGCGCAACTCTGCTACAGCCCAAGCCCAAGACAGGTAGGTGAATTGACCTTTCTTCTCTACGTGCTGGTTTACATCTATACCGCTTAGTGCTTTAAATACTGACATTCTGATCTCCTCGTAATTCGTTTAATTCTTTATTTGCACAATCTAGTAGGTACTCTAAGTATTCTTCTAGATCAATAAAATCTGTATCTTGGCGATTGTCTTCCATTTAAGCCACCAACAACACGTAAGTAAAAGCTAACATTATTACAGATAAAACAAAACATAATCCTTCTACTACTGGCAGCCAGTTGAACTTTGGCTTGTAATTTTTGTAATCAGTCATTTTTATTCTCCTGTTCACGTTTAGCTAATCTTGCTTCTAGTTCTTCAAAGTCTTTACGCATTGCTTGGATCTCGGTGATGATTAAATCAAGGATGTCATCACGTAGGTTATCTGCTGAGTTATCTGGTAGCATTACGAGCCTCCCTTGTTTCACGGTCGCATTTAGCTTTAAACAAGCAAACTGATGCTTCTATTTCAGCCACTCTGGTATATACCTTGTCAACCATTTGGTATTGGCTAAGTAAGGCGCAAGCTAGTTTGTAGGAATTGTAGGTAGAGTTGACAACTTTACCGTTTTCTAAGATGTCCCATTTTTGTTTTGGGAATTTTGTAGATTTGATTGTGTACATTTTTATCTCCACCGTTTCTATTAGTTAATCGCATAATTTGCTGCGATGTGTAATAATCGCATATAATAAATACACGGTCAAGCATTATTTATACATTTATTGAAAATAATTATGAAAATATCAGAACATCAAGAGCAGGTCATGCTGATCACATGGTTCAGGATGCAATACAAGCAATACAAGCTGCACCTTTGGGCGATTCCTAACGGTGGATCACGACATATAGTCACGGCAGTCAATTTAAAGGCAGAGGGAGTGCTTGCCGGAGTCAGCGACTTATTCTTAATGATTCCTAAAGGGGAGTACCACGGAATGTTTATTGAGATGAAGGCAAAGGCTGGCAAAGTATCTGATTCGCAGAAAGAGTTTATGGCAGCAGCTAGCTCAATTAACTACAAGACAGTTGTCTGCTACGGATTTGATGAAGCTAAAGAGGCGATCACAAAATACTTGCAAGATATTAATAATTAGTTTATTGTATAGGTTATCGCTTGCAGGCGATGTTATTAGAGTAGCCATTAGTCAAAGCCCTGCACCTACTCGGTGTCCTGCAACCAGTCTAAAAAACTGGAGGGTTTTGTCTAGTGGCTTTTTTTATGGAGCAAAGATATGTATGGATTTGTATATGTATTAAAGAATTCATCTATGCCAAATTTATATAAGGTTGGGCATACTTTAAAGTCACCGCAGCAAAGAGCAAAAGAACTATCATCACAAACAAATATGCCTCAAAGTTTTGAAGTTGTATTTTATGGAGAGATTAGCAATCCAAATAGACTTGAAAATGAATTACATGAAATATATGCAGACAACAGAATTAATGCATCAAGAGAATTTTTTAAGTTAACAGATGATGAAGTGTTTTGGTTATGTAATTACATAAAAGAAATTTGCGATAATGTTTCACATTGTGAGCATTATTATGTGCTAGAAAATAATGTTATACATGGAGGCAATCATGGCTAGAGCAAGAAATATTAAGCCAGCATTTTTTCAGAATGAAGACCTTGCTGAATTAAAACCAATTGAAAGATTAGCTTTTATAGCAATGTGGACTGTTGCGGACTATCGTGGATGTATTGAGTATCGAGCGAAGAGATTAAAGGTTCAATTGTTGCCTTACGATAATTGTGATATTGATGCAATCGTTACTAATCTTGAGCAGTCACGATTTATCACGACTTATAATGTCAACGAACAGAACTACATAAAAATACTTAATTTTGAGAAACATCAGAACCCACATCCTAACGAAAGAAAGGCTGGAAGCACAATACCTGATTTTGATGAAAGCAATAG
>ERZ1034361.759-NODE-759-length-19307-cov-5.878003_pt1 | contig 19307 bp, 21 predicted proteins | sample MGYA00520617_ERZ1034361 | MGnify/ENA primary metagenome ERZ1034361 (study PRJEB33736, sample SAMEA104284507) | Azolla filiculoides | biome: Urban; feature: Water surface; material: Ditch water | place: Netherlands | collected 2015-10-28 | depth 0-0.1 m ...
AGTTTTGTTGGATAAATGCGCCATCAAATCTGGCATGGTATGTCCCAAGCCTTTAGGATATTGCTCAGTAAAAACAATAGGCACATCGAGTAATGAAGCTGATTGTAATAACACAGTGCAATTTCTAACCACTTGAGAAATTGCCTCTGGCATGACAGAGGCTAATTTTTCCTGCATATCAACCATGATAAGTTGGCTTTGATGACGGTTAGCAATGAGTGAAACTGAAGTCATAAATGCCCCTTAAAATTTAGTTGTTAACCAATTGCTGATTAACTGCATCAATGTCTGCATCATTTAACAAACCAACCGCGGACTTAAGCGACAATATGTTCATTAAATAAGCATATCGCGACTGTAACAAATCTCTCTTTGCCGTAAAAAATTGCTGCTGCGCATTTAAAACATCAACGCTTGTACGAACACCAACTTCATAACCAAGCATTGTTGAATCCAACTGGCTTTGAGATGAACTAAGCGCCTGCTCATAAGCTTTAATTTGCGAAACCACACTTACCAAGTCAAGATAACCCTGTCTTGTATCCAACTCCGCTTGACGTCTTGCCGCGACAAGATCATCCATTGCCTTTTGTTTATTAGCAACAGCCTCTCGAATTCTGGATGCGATAGCACCACCTTGATATAGCGGAATTTGCAACTGCAAACCTATGGTCGCATCTTGAAGATCGCTACCGAAACCATTGGCACTACCATTGGCATAACGGTCCGTATATGAAGCAATTGCATCTAAGGTAGGCAAGTGCCCTGCATTTTGACGTTCAACTTCTTGCGTTGCGATTTCCAAAGACTGCTGCTGAATTGCAATCATCAAATTAGTTTGGGAAGCGATTTCAACCCATTTATCCATGGCCACTGGTTCTGGCATTTGGGGCTTTAAATCATCACGCACGGCATTTAATTTAGCTGGCATTTGCCCGACAATCGATTGAATTGCTCGCTTCTTAACTTCCAAATCACTCATAGCCGCAATTTCTTGGGCTTGAACTAAATCAAATCTGGCCTGAGCTTCATTAAAGTCAGTAATCGTAGCAGTACCAACATCGAAATTGGCTTTGGCTTGCTCAAGCTGCTTACTGATTGCATTTTTTTGCGCCTGGATCAGCTCAATTTTATCTTGCGCCATTAACACATCGAAATAGGCCTTTGAAGATCTCAGAATTAAATTCTGTTGCGCTAGCAATAATTGCTTATCTGATTGCTCAACTTGGCTCTTAGCTTGAGCTAATTGCGCTTGAATTTGCTTACGATAAATTGGCTGATTAAGATTAACACCATAACTATATCCCTCGAACGTTTCCCGACCACCGTTTCTGAAAACTGAAGAACTGCCAATATATTTAATATCGGTTTGTGAAGCAGTAGCACCAGCATTGAAATTAATGGTGGGCAAATAGAGTGCATTACCTTGAACTAGTTTTTCTTGCATAGCTCGATTACCACTTTTAGCCGATGCCAAAACAGGATCTTGGGTCAGCGCTTGCTGATAAATCTGCTGCAGATTTTGTGTTTCTTCGGCTTGCACTTGCCCCAAAGCAAGAATAACCAAACTGAACATCCACAAAGCTAAGCGCATATGAAAGACTCTAAGAATTCGTTAAAAAGAAAAACGCGATGGCTGGGGAGCATTAGTTAAAGCTGGCAAGCATGTTTCAAATAAATTATCACGTCTAACAGCGTCAGCACTGACGCGCGTGACTAAAACTGCTTCCATTGCTGGGGCGTCACCAACAACCACAAACATACGACCACCGATGGCTAGTTGACGTTCAATTTCAACTGGATACACAGGCAAAGAACCAGTTAATACGATGACATCGTAAGTAGCATTGCTTGCGGCAAGACCATCAGCGACCTTCAAGCTAACATTTTTTATCTTATGCGCCACGATGCGTTTTGCTGCTGATGCACTTAATTTATTGTTTAATTCTAAGCTATCAACATGTTTAGCTTGCAGCGCCATCAGTGCTGTTAAATAGCCTGCGCCAGTACCAATTTCAAGCACTTTATCCGTTTTTTGGATCGCCAAAGCCTGCAAAATGCGGCCTTCAATTTTCGGTGAAAGCATTAATTGGCCTTCGCCAAGCGGGATCTCTAAGTCAGCAAATGCCAAGCCTTCATATTGAGACGGTACAAAATCTTCACGTGGTAATTTTTTCAATAGATCCAATACAACTGGATCCAATACTTCCCAAGTACGGATTTGTTGTTCAATCATGTTGAAACGTGATTGTTCGCGATGTAATGTTTGCTGTTCACTCATGGCCATGCCTTATTAATTAATCTTTATTTCATCATTATAACTGAAGCCAAATCATTTTATCGCTTGCCTTTAAAGGCTTTTTCGCGTAATTTTGAGGTCATTGCTAGGGGTCTCCAATCAGCAAGAAGTTTGGAGTGAGATACACCCTTTGAACCTGATGCGGGTAATGCCGCCGTAGGGAAGCGAATTACAAGCTTCCCTACTCCTTGACATCATTTTGGAGTAGACATTGAACGCCACCGATAAAAATCTAACTCACTTCGTGGGTGAAACTGCTGAAATTGATCCAGCAACCAAACAACCATTTACTAATTCGCGTAAGGTTTATATTCAAGGCTCACGCCCAGACATTCAAGTGCCTTTCCGTGAAATTAGCTTAAGTGATACGCCATCTGCTTTTGGTGCAGAAAAGAACCCGCCTGTCATGGTGTATGACACATCAGGCCCTTATACAGACCCTAAAGTTAAAATCGACATCCGTAACGGCTTGCCTGCACTACGTGCAAAATGGATTGAAGAGCGTAATGACACAGAACAATTAGATGGCCCTTCATCTTCTTTTGGTGTTGAACGTCAAAATGATCCTGAGCTTGCAGAAATGCGTTTTAATTTATCTCGCAAACCACGCCGCGCTAAAGCCGGCATGAATGTGAGTCAAATGCACTACGCACGCAAGGGCATCATCACCCCAGAAATGGAATACATCGCAATCCGCGAAAATCAACGCCGCGAAAACATGAGCGATTTGTTGCAAACACAACATAAAGGTCATGATTTTGGTGCGAGCATTCCTAAAGTAATTACGCCAGAATTTGTCCGTGATGAAGTTGCACGCGGCCGCGCAATTATTCCATTGAACATTAACCACCCTGAAATTGAGCCTATGATTATTGGCCGTAATTTTTTGGTAAAAATTAATGCCAACATCGGTAACTCAGCACTTGGCTCTTCAATTTCAGAAGAAGTTGAAAAAATGGTGTGGGGTACACGTTGGGGTGGCGACACTGTGATGGATTTATCAACAGGTAAAAACATTCACGAAACTCGCGAATGGATTATTCGGAACAGCCCTGTGCCTATCGGTACCGTGCCTATCTACCAAGCACTTGAAAAAGTAAACGGCAAAGCAGAAGACCTGACTTGGGAAATTTTCCGCGACACATTGATTGAGCAAGCTGAGCAAGGTGTGGACTACTTCACTATTCATGCAGGCGTTCGCTTAGCTTACATTCCAATGACAGCAAAACGCATGACAGGTATCGTGTCTCGCGGCGGCTCTATCATGGCCAAGTGGTGTTTAGCTCATCATAAAGAGTCATTCCTTTATGAGCACTTTGAAGATATCTGCGAAATCATGAAAGCTTATGACGTGAGCTTCTCATTAGGAGATGGCTTACGCCCAGGTTCTATCTATGATGCAAATGATGAAGCACAATTTGCCGAGCTAAAAACACTAGGTGAGTTGACACAAATCGCTTGGAAACATGATGTCCAGTGCATGATTGAAGGCCCAGGCCACGTGCCTATGCACCTCATTAAAGAGAACATGGACTTGCAGCTTGAGCACTGCGGCGAAGCTCCTTTCTACACATTAGGACCTTTAACCACAGACATTGCGCCTGGTTATGATCACATCACATCAGGCATCGGCGCTGCAATGATTGGCTGGTACGGATGTGCAATGCTTTGCTATGTGACGCCAAAAGAGCATCTTGGCTTACCAGACAAAGAAGACGTTCGCGTCGGCATCATCACTTACAAGATTGCAGCACACGCAGCTGACTTAGCAAAAGGCCACCCAGGCGCGCAAATTCGTGACAATGCATTATCTAAAGCCCGATTTGAGTTCCGTTGGGATGACCAATTTAACCTTGGTCTAGATCCAGAAAAAGCTAAAGAATTCCATGATGAAACATTGCCACAAGAAGGTGCTAAACAAGCGCACTTCTGTTCAATGTGCGGCCCACATTTCTGTTCAATGAAAATCACACAAGACGTGCGTGATTACGCCGACAAATTGGGGATCGATGAGAAAGAAGCGCTAAATAAAGGCATGCAAGAAAAAGCGATTGAGTTTGTGAAAAAAGGTAGTGAGGTTTATCACAAGGTTTAATTACTCTTGTTTTAAGCATGATAAAAAGGCCTGCTTTTAAGTAGGCTTTTTTATTAAAGCTCGTCTCGTTAGACCCAATCATTGTTAACCACAAGCAGGGTATAATCACTTCATTCATTTAACCAGCGCATTAATTGCCGGACGCTATTTTGACCACTATAAAATTATCAAAGAAACCTGCTGATCAAGCGGCAGCAAAAACTGGGAAAGCACCAGTTCGCCGGGCCGACCCAAGCAAACGTGATCGCACTGTGGCGCCCAAGCCTTTTGTGAAACCGCCAGAAACTTCCACCAATGAGCAGAGCGAAGAAACCAACAGAACACCTTCATCGAATACGGAACAAGTCAGCTCAAAGGCCTCTCAACGCAATCATCGTTACGACGGCAGATTGCGTGACGAAGCGCCACGCCAACAAGCCAGACCGACCCTAGATGACACTGGGCGCGATACACCAAGACGTGGTGGAAAAATGCGCGATGGTTTTGAGGTTGGTGATTTTAATAATGACCGTGCAAGCAATCCGATGTTTGCTCCCAAGCCTATGCCTAGCAATCCTGATCATCCACGTCTTTCAAAAAGAATGGCGGAGTTAGGTTTGTGTTCGCGTCGTGAAGCTGATGAATGGATTGTAAATGGCTGGGTAAAAGTGAATGGCAAAGTGATGTCAGAGCTTGGTACCCGTGTTTCAAAAACAGCCGAAATTACAGTCAGCAAAGAAGCTGAACAGCATCAATCCGAAATTGTAACCATATTGCTTCACAAGCCTATTGGTTACGTTTCGGGGCAAGCTGAAGATGGCTACCAACCTGCGATTGTACTGATACATCCAGACAATCAATGGCAAGATGACCCACTGCTTCACCATGCTCAGCCAAGAGAGTTTCAACGTGGCTTTTTAAAAGGCCTAGCGCCAGCAGGCCGCTTAGACATTGACTCTACAGGTTTGCTAGTACTTACCCAAGATGGACGCGTAGCACGTCATTTAATTGGTGAAGACTCAACGGTTGAAAAAGAATACTTGGTCCGTGTTGAAGGCGATTTATCTTACAACAATCTGGATTTACTCAATCATGGCTTATCTTTAGACGGCGTTAAACTTAAGCCAGCAAAAGTGTCTTGGCAAAACGAGCATCAATTACGTTTTGTGTTACGCGAGGGTCGCAAACGCCAAATTCGACGCATGTGTGAATTAGTCGGGCTAAAAGTATTGGGCCTTAAACGCATTAGAATTGGTAGTGTCACTTTAGGTAAATTACCCATCGGCGAATGGCGTTACTTACGTCCTGAGGAACGCTTCTAATATTGCTAGCCAATCATTAATGGAAACAACATGGATTTAGTTTTGATTTTAAAAGCTTTGCTTCTAGGATTGGTTGAAGGGGCAACAGAGTTTTTACCTGTAAGTAGCACAGGGCATTTAATTATCGTCAGCGATTTACTCGATTTCATGAGTGTAGAAAAACGTGAAATTTTCGAAATCGTGATTCAATTGGGCTCTATATTAGCGGTTGTTTGGCTCTACCATGCCAGACTCTATAAAGTTCTTCGTACAGTTAAAAGCGATATCAACGCGCAACGCTTTGTATTGCAATTGCTCATCGCATTTTTACCGCTAGCATTGATAGGTCTAGTATTTCACAAACAAATAAAAAATCTATTATTTCACCCAGTCCCCGTTGCAATTGCTTTAATTGCTGGCGGATTTTTGATTTTACTTATTGAAAAATTAGCGCTTAAAGCACGGACTCATAGCATAGAAGAAATGAACAGCTGGCAAGCGCTTAAAATTGGATTCGCGCAATCACTTGCTTTAATTCCTGGAGTTTCTCGTTCTGGGGCAACTATTCTTGGCGGCATGTCTTTTGGTTTATCTCGACAAGTCGCTACAGAGTTCTCATTCTTTTTAGCGATTCCTGTCATGTTCGCCGCCACCGGCTACGATTTACTCAAACATCGTGACTTATTGTCAGTGGAAGATGCCGGATTATTCTCAATTGGTTTTATAGCGGCTTTCTTTTCAGCATTAGTTGCAATTAAAACTTTGATTCGCTATGTGGCTGGACATGACTTCAAAATTTTCGCATGGTATCGAATCGCGCTAGGCATCTTAGTACTTATTTACTTTTGCTAATTAAAAACTAACCCTATGCGCGACACTCAATTTTCATCCCGCGTAATCACCTGGCAAAAAGCACATGGTCGCCATGACTTACCTTGGCAAAATACACGAGACCCTTATGCAATTTGGGTTTCAGAAATCATGCTGCAACAAACGCAAGTAACTGCGGTAATAGGCTATTACGCAAACTTCATGCGAAGCTTTCCAACAATAGTGGCGCTTGCAAATGCGACACAAGAACAAGTGCTACAACATTGGAGCGGCTTAGGTTACTACTCGCGTGCCCGAAACTTACACAACGCGGCACAAACTATTGTGGATGAGCATGACGGTGTTTTTCCGCAAGATTTTGAAGTTGTTCAAACATTATCAGGTATCGGTAGATCAACCGCTGCAGCCATTGTTTCATTTGCATTCAATCAAATACAAACCATTTTAGATGGCAACGTAAAACGCGTCTTAGCACGTCATTTTTTAATTGAAGGATGGACTGGGTCGCCTAAAATCGAAAAGGATTTATGGCAGTTAGCTGAATCGCTCTTACCCGAAAAAGACATGGTGGCTTACACTCAAGGCTTGATGGATCTAGGTGCAACGATTTGCACGCGCAGCAAACCTAAATGCGACCAATGCCCACTCAATAACACTTGTTTGGCTTATGCACAAAATCGCACTAAAGATTTACCAACTCCAAAACCTCGAAAAGCCATTCCGCAAAAATATACGACCATGTTGGTGATTCTCCAAGGCAATGAAGTCTTGTTAGAGAAACGTCCGCCAAGTGGCATCTGGGGTGGTTTATGGAGCTTGCCTGAAATCGATATGCAAGCCATTGCAACCGAGGTGGTTGCAACAAGATTCGGATTACATGCAGAAGCGGAAGAACCACTCGCATTGGTACAACATGTATTTACACACTTTAAATTAGAAATTCTGCCGCAGCCGCTAAGGCTCATCAGCAAGCCATCTCAACTCAACGCTCCCAATATGGTTTGGTTGCCAGTAGAGGATGCAATTGGTGCAGCGCTTCCCACACCAGTTCGAAATATTTTGCTAAACTTAAATCAATAAAATTTATTTAACTGTCTCCAAAATGGCTACGCTTTATAAATCTAGAGATGAACGCATACAAGATGTCATGCTGGCTTATACAAAACTAGAAAACTCGGTAAGGTATTCGCTAACGCATGGCGGCAGATATTTACCCTATGAAGCAACTGAACTCGAAATGATGCGCGAGGATAAAGCTTGGGCAATGGCGAGGCTGGCGATTGATAAAATCATGCGTTTACCTCATATTCCACTGAACAAATTCGGACAATAAAAAAGCAGCCCTTAGGCTGCTTTTCACTAATCGCTTAAGCAAAGAGAATTAAATCTCGCCCCAGCTTTCGTCCCACATACAATGTTTAATTGTTCTGCGGTTTTTAATGAGTTCATCAATACTTGGCTCGTCATTTAGTGCACGTTTAATTGCCAATTTTGTTGCATCGTAGTTATTTTTATACATATCAGCTTTGTCTAATTTACCTTCTTTAGCCAAAGCAGCACAACCTGGATCAATCCATACCAAGCTAACGATACACAAATCGTTTACTTGATCTTTAGGGATAATGCCTTCAATCACGCAATCCAAAATAGCATCAGCAGTTGCTGCTTGCACAACACCACCGAATAATTCGATATTAATGCCATCTTTCAGAGTCACTTTTGGCACCATCATCGTTGCTGGGCGAACCAATTGGTTAATATCACGCACTGCAAACATTGCTGTATGGCCTTTGCTTTGCGCCATCATGTTAGCGAAAGCTGTTCCTACTGGGCCATCAACAGCGCCGATTAAGATTTCTGGCATAGCAGCTGTAACGTCTTTACCTTCGGTAAAAACAGTTGCTTCCCCTGCTTTAAAAATGATTTTTGACATGGAATAAGTTCCTAAACGTTAAAAAAGAGTACATCTAAAAAAACTGAATAATCTGAGGCGCTTATTCTACCGAAGGGCCGCTTCATCAGCAAATGAAGCAGGTATATTGCAGACAGTTATTCTCTTGGCACTAGTGCTGGGTTATACTTTGCCCACAAATCTACTTTAAGGTTAAATTCATGAACAAAATTTTAAGCGTTTTAGGCCGTGTATTTTTGGCACAACTGTTTTTATTACAAGTTATTGCCTTAATCTTTAGCTTCTTCAATAATCCAAATGGTTATTTAGATTACCAAATGGCATTAGGTCAAAATGGCTTGCCTGGCATTTTCGCACCACTCATCATCTTAGTTCAGCTAGTTGGTGGTTTAGCATTGTTATTAGGCTATAAGACTAAAAATGCTGCTATTTTAATGGCCGCTTATTCTGTATTTATTGCTTTGGCGCTTGGACTATCACCATTCCAGTACTTAGCAATTGTTGGTGGTTTGCTTACTCTAGCTGCCAACCCAGTGACAGCGTATAGCTTAGATAGCAGAAAAAAATAAGATCTTTGATCTGATCAAAAAAAGGGCGCATTAAGCGCCCTTTTTTATTGATTAATTTCAATTAAGCTTGTTTCAAATTTTTAGGTAACTGAAAAACAACATTTTCAATCACACCTTGCAATTCGGTCACTTCAGCCTGGGTTAGCGCTTGTAACTTTGCAATCACCTCTTTAACCAAAACCTCAGGTGCAGAAGCACCTGCCGACACACCAATTTTTTTCTTACCTACCACCCAAGAGGCTTCCAAGAAGCTGGCGTTATCCACCATATAGGCTTCCACGCCTTGATTCTGCGCGACTTCACGTAAGCGATTAGAGTTTGAGCTATTAGGTGACCCAACAACAATCACTAAATCACAATCCTTTGCCAAGACCTTAACAGCATCTTGTCTGTTTTGCGTGGCATAACAAATAGAATCACTTTTCGGCGCAGTGATTTCAGGGAATTTTTTCTTCAATGCTGCAACAATGCTCTCTGCATCATCGATAGACAGGGTGGTTTGAGTAACATAAGCCAATTTAGCAGGATCTTTTACCTCAAGTGTTGCAACATCTTCAGGGGTCTCTACCAAATACATACCGCCATCTGACTGCCCCATAGTGCCCTCAACCTCAGGATGTCCTTTATGGCCTATCATCACAATTTCTTTACCTGCAGCATGCATTTTCTCAACTTCAATATGCACTTTGGTCACTAATGGACATGTTGCATCAAAAACACGCAAACCCATTTTTTCAGCTTCAGCGCGAACTTCCTTAGAAACACCATGTGCGCTAAATATCACAGTGTTGCCTGCAGGCACGTCACTGAGTTCATCAATAAAAACTGCACCTTTGTTTTTAAGCTCATCCACAACAAATTTATTATGCACAACTTCATGTCGCACATAGATTGGTGCACCAAACTTTTCTAAAGCCTGTTCTACAATAATAATTGCACGATCTACACCAGCACAAAAGCCTCGTGGATTCGCAAGTAAGATATCCATATATAAGCCTTGGCGATTAAAGTGCTGAATCTGACTCTAGCGGCATTTCAACACGAAGTACGCTATGTTCAACAATTTCAACGGTAGGCAGTTTTAGCTTCATATCATGTGCTTTGCAATAATCGAGAATCGCTGAATACGTTTTACCGTATGCGAATAAAGGATGTGCTTTAACACTGGCAACCAACACTTTTTGCTTTGGCAATTTAGCAACTTGAAGTGGCGGAAGCACTTGATCTCGCTGATCAATGATAAAACCAGTTCGTGCCATCAATTCTTTATAAGAGGTATTGCGCGGATCGCTCATTACTAGAGTAATTGCTGCACCTGACTCAAGACCTTGCTTCTTAAGCTCAAACTGTACTTCAGCTTGCTTGCTGCTTAGTTTTGAGTAAGGCCCTTGCGCCTCTAAATATGCATAGGTGTAATCTGTAGACTGCTCCACTCCAACGCTAGCGCCAGAGAACAAGCCCCACCACCACATCACAACTAAAACAGGCACAACAAAAAAAGCGACAAAATAAGGTAATTGTTTTTTCAACTGATGACTTTCTGCAGAATGAGAAATTATAAAATTGCTTGCGTTAAAAGATACCACAACCTTTGCACGCTTGCACTTATTCAGTCGACGCTTATATTGCTATAATGTCACTTTACTTAAATCAGGCATTCTAAAAATGCCCTCATTTTTATGACAACGAATAAAAATACAGCCACATTGCTAGTAACGTGCCCTGACCAAAAAGGGATTGTTGCCGCTATTGCTGATTTTTTGCTTCAACATGATGCAAACATTCTTCATGCTGACCAACATCAAGATTCAGAAAACAATCTATTCCTGATGCGCGTTGAATGGGATCTCACTGGCTCAAAAATCAACGCTGAGAATTTTTCTGAGCACTTCGCGCCGATTGCGACGCGTTTCAAAATGGAATACCAACTTAAGCTTGCTCAGAAACGTCAACGCTTGGCAATTATGGTTTCGCAATATGATCATTGCTTAGCAGATTTATTACATCGCCACCAAAGTGGTGAGCTGGCTTGCGACATCGCCATGATTATCAGCAACCATTTAGATACTGCACGCTTAGCTGAATTTTATGGCATTCCGTTCCATCACATTGTTGTCACTAAAGAAAACAAGGCTGAAGCTGAAGCAAAACAATTTGCTCTGTTTGATGCGCATGAAGTTGATTTGATTGTGCTGGCTCGTTACATGCAAATACTGTCGCCAGAATTTGTAAAACGCTACCCACAACGTATTATCAATATTCATCACTCGTTCTTGCCAGCATTCATTGGCGCAAGACCTTATCACCGCGCTTTTGAACGTGGCGTTAAATTAATTGGTGCAACAAGTCATTACGTGACTGAAGTGTTAGATGAAGGTCCAATTATTGAACAAGATATTGATCGGATTTCACACCGCGATCAGGTTGAAGATTTAATTCAAAAAGGCCGTGATTTAGAACGTATCGTTTTATCGCGTGCAGTCCGTTGGCATGTTGAAAATCGTATTCTGTTATACGCAAACAAAACAGTCATTTTTGATTGAGTTCTAATAATAAAAAAGCCGCTTAATTAAGCGGCTTTTTTATTATTATTTGAATCCTATTTCGGAAGAACACTTTCTAAAGCGAATAAGTCGGCTATTTTTTCACGCTGGCGAATTTCAGAGTATTGGTCACCATCTACCATCACTTCTGCAGCACGTGGACGCGTGTTGTAATTAGAACTCATGCTCATGCCATAAGCACCCGCAGATAATATGGCTAGCAGATCATCTTGTTGTAAAGATAATTGACGGTCATGTCCTAAAAAATCACCACTTTCACAAACCGGGCCAACAACTTCATAAACGTGAGCAGCATTCTGCGATGGTTTTACTGCAACAATATCGTGATAAGCATCGTACAAAGCTGGCCGCATTAAGTCATTCATCGCAGCATCAACAATCGCAAAGTTTTTAGCTTCTGTATGTTTGAGATATTCAACCTTAGTCAGCAAAGCACCGGCATTTCCTACCAAAGCACGGCCAGGCTCGAATACCAGTTTCACTTTACGACCGGCTAATTTCTTGAGCATCGCCGCTGCATAATCGACAAAATCAGGTGGGGTTTCATCTGAATAACAAATACCGATACCGCCACCAGCATCAATGTGCTGAATAGGTATACCAGCCGCTTCTAATTGATCCACCAAAACAAGTACACGATCCAGAGCATCTAAAAAAGGTGAAAGTTCTGTTAGCTGTGATCCAATATGACAATCCACACCATGAATTTCAATATTTGGCATTTTTGCCGCACCTTGATACAAGCTCAAAGCGTCTTCGTAAGCCACGCCAAATTTATTATTTTTCAATCCTGTTGAAATATAAGGATGTGTTTTTGCATCCACATTTGGATTAACACGCAATGAAACTGGCGCAATTTTGCCCATGCTCCCAGCAACATTATTTAAGCGTTCCAGCTCAGCCGCAGACTCAACATTGAAACAAAAAATGCCAGCTTCAAGTGCTGCCCGCATTTCGGCTTCTGTTTTGCCTACTCCAGAAAAAACCACTTTAGATGGATCACCGCCAGCGGCAATCACGCGCGCTAACTCACCACCAGAAACAATGTCAAAACCAGCACCCAATTGAGCAAACAAATTGAGAATCGCTAAACTTGGATTAGATTTAACCGCAAAACAGACCAAGTGGTCTGTTCCAGAGAATCCAGCATCAAAGCGCTTAAAAGCAGAAGTGAGCGCTTCTTTAGAATATACATAAGTCGGCGTGCCAAATTCAGCAGCAATTTTACTTAATGGAACATTTTCAGCGTGTAATTCGCCATTTTTAATTTGGAATGATTGCATTTAATAGGCTTAAGCAGCGTTAATAGTTAATAGATATGAAGCAACTTTGGGTTGTTGCAAACTGACATCTTGCGGATATTTTTTCTCAGGAATGTAAAGTGGTCCTTTAACGCCACATGCGGATAGCATCGTCGCTAACAACAAACTTAAACTTAAAAATTTTGTGATTCTGCGCATCTTTAATTCCTGATATAGCTCATCAATATTGGGTTTATTTTAGCATAAAGCGAGAATCGCAAAGCTTAGTCAGCTGGCTTCGGGTAAGCCGCAAGCAGATGGCTCGTTACAATTCCATTAATTAGGCCAAACAATAAAGCAGCGGCCATGAACAAAGGCACAAGATAGGCAAGTCCAGTATGCGGAATTAACCACAATCTAACCAACATTAACTGACCAATCATATGTGCAAAAGCCGCCAAAATACTTAAGCTCACTGGGCCAAAATATTGCCTTGGTAAATATTGCGCAAGTCCCAACACACCTAAACTCATGATTGCACCACCCAAACTTAAAGCAAAAGTTGGGGACAGGAAGTTTCCTAACAGCAAGCTAGTTGCGAAAACTCTTAATAAGCTCACCCAAGCGGCAGTGGCAAAATCAAAACGATAAAGCACAAACAAAGTCACAATATTCGCAATGCCTGGTTTCACCCCCGGCAGTGGTGAAGGCATAATGGACTCCAACAAATGCAAACCAATCGCTAGCGCAGCAAGTTTTGCTACGCGATGATCATCTAATGTAGTGTTAATTTGCATAGGCTAGATTAATAATTAAGTGAATCAAAAGGTTTGTCAGCGCCTAATAACTCAAGACTTATTTGATTGGGCAAACATATTGCTACCTGACCACTATGTTTCAACCATCCTTGATGGACGCAATATTGGTTGCGACAGGGAGAACTTACAAATCTCACTTGGCCGTTTTGAATCGAAATCTTACTATCTCCAAGCGGACCATGAATCAACAATGTGCGCGATTGGTTAAGACTTAAGGTTGCATAAATTTTATCGCCTTGGCGTATTTGCAATTTAGTTGCAGACTCAATATGCCAATACGTTTTAAATAAAAAAATGACTAGTAATAATGCGGCAAAAAATAGAATCCAATCGCCGATTAAAATACGAGAAAACTTAAACTGAGAGAATAAAGCTTTCATCGAGATCAGTCCGGTAAAACTTTCAGGTCTGGATTTTTGATCAACCAATTTAAACGCTTACTCATTCCCTCAGTTACCGTTACTTTTCCTTGTGCACTCACGATCAAATAGAACGCCACATTCATTTTTTTAGCTGCCTCGGCCTTAGCATTTTCGCCCGAGATAAAAATAGGTTTTGATGCAACATCAGACATTACTCCCGCATTTTCACCTGGTGGAATTAGCACAGTCACCGCTTGTGTGCCTTGTGCAGGATAGCCGGTGCGAGGATCTAATATGTGACAATAACGCTGACCATTTAACTCAAAATAGCGCTGATAATCCCCTGACGTTCCTACTGCCCATCCGTCTAACAACTCAACCATAGCCATTGGCGTAGCAAGCCGTGGATGTTGAATACCAATGCGCCATGGTTTATCGCCATGCCGTCCTAAAGCGATAATATTTCCGCCTATATTCACCAACGCGTTTTCAATACCTTGATCACGAAGTATTTTAGCGGCTTGATCTAATGCATACCCTTTTGCATACCCACCTAAATCTAATTTAACTGCAGGATTCGTGCTATAAACCATCTCATCTTTAATGACGATATCTGACATGGCTGGCTTGGCTTTAACCCACTTTTGGATATCAGCATCATTGATTTCAACTGGCGTAAATTCATCCCTCTGAAAACCCCAAGCATTAATCAAATGTCCCAGTGCAGGATTAAATAATCCATCTGACTGACGCGATAGCTCACTGGCTTGTATCAGCATCTTGGATAATTCAGGAGTTACTTTTACTGGTGTATTCCCCACAGCAAAAGATTGATTAAGCTGACTCAGCTCACTGTCAGGTTTCCAAGCATGCAACTGATGATGTAATCGTTGAAAGTTTTGTAATACTTGACTAATGGCTTGGTGCGCTTTGGTTTCGGACTCACCATAAATACTGATATCTACTAGCGTGCCAAACAAATAAGACTGGGTTTGGACTAAAGGCTCACGTCCACAACTCACTAACAAAATGGCAAGCATGCATGCAAAAATTCGCATCTATTTTGCTTCTAAGGCATCCATGAAAATAGCAGCAGGATTGCAAGATGTTTGCGCTGCAATTTCCACCATTCCAGTTGGGCTTGTCACATTAATCTCAGTCAAGTGATCGCCAATCACATCCAGTCCAACCAAAAACAAACCTTTTTGCTTAAGCACTTTACCAACCGTGGTCGCGATTTCCAAATCTCTGGCAGTCAGTGGCTGAGCAACACCTTTACCGCCGGCAGCTAAATTTCCACGCGTTTCACCAGCCATCGGAATACGCGCCAAAGTATAAGGTAGGGGCTCACCATCAATCACAATAATGCGTTTATCACCTTCTGCAATCTCGGGCAAATAACGCTGTGCCATGATGGTACGTTTTCCGAAATCAGTAATGGTTTCTAAAATCACACTGATATTAGGATCTTGCTGAGTCAGTCTAAAAATACTACTGCCTCCCATACCGTCTAAAGGCTTCACAACGATATCGCCGTGCGCTCTCAGAAACTCACGGATTAAGGCATTGTCACGTGACACTAAAAACTCAGGCGCAAATTGAGGAAAATTCGCAACCGCTAATTTCTCATTCCAATCACGTACTGAAGCAGGATGATTTAATACGCGAGCACCTTGCTTTTCTGCAAGATCTAACAAGTACGTGCTATATAAAAACTCGTTATCGAAAGGGGGATCTTTACGCATTAAAACGACATCAAAATCATTGGGCGAATGTTCTGAATATTCCCCTAGCGCATACCAGTGATGACCCTCTGTAAACTGGAAAGAAAGCGCATTCAATCTGACTTGATCATGCTTGAGAAATAAATCCCCTTGCATAGACACAAACAACTCATGTCCACGCTTAGCAGCCTCTCGCATGATAGCTAAACTAGTGTCTTTATAAGGCTTCAAACTCGCCAAAGGATCTAAGATAAGAGCAATACGCATTTTATAAATCCGGATCCGTTTCTTCCAATTCGATTGCTGCAGCTAATAAAGCCAATCTAGCCACAACACTGTAAGCATAAAAACGATTCTTGGCCGAATCAGGCGCATCTGCACAATCTGGTGTTGAACATGGTGTATCAAAAGCTAATGGCACAAAATGCATTCCTGGCGCATTCAAATTTTCATCTACCGCACGGCCTGTATGAACGCGATAAAATCCACCCACTACAAAATGGTCCATCATATAAACCACTGGCTCAGCCACCGCATCATTGATATTCTCAAAGGTATACACACCTTCTTGAATAATGACTTCATTCACTTCCAAGCCTTCTTTTACCACTGCCATTTTATTGCGTTGCTTACGATTTAAATCGCGTACGTCATCAGCACTTTTCACGGTCATGATGCCCATGCCATAAGTGCCCGCATCCGCTTTTACAATTAAAAATGGCTCTTGATCGACGCCGTATTCTTGATACTTTAATTTGATTTTTGTAAGCAAAGCTTCCACTTTGCTTGCCATTTCATCTTCACCAACACGTGCATGAAAATCAACACCACTAGCAGTTTCAAAATATGGATTAATCAGCCATTCATCGATGCCCAAGAATTCAGCAAATGATTTTGCAACTTGGTTGTATGCAGAAAAGTGATTAGATTTACGACGATTAAACCAGCCAGCATGCAATGGTGGAATAAGGTTCTGTTCTATACCTTTAAGGATATCAGGTACGCCGCCTGATAAATCATTATTAAGCAACACCGCGCAGCTATCAAAACCATCCAACACCAAACGGTTTTTAACGCGCTTCACTGGCTCTAATAAGATACTCTGACCACCATCAATTTCTATTGTAGTTGGCTCTGTAATTTCTGGATTAATACTGCCAATCCTGACATCCAAACCAGCTTGTCTTAAGATATTAGTCAGTGCTGCCACATTACGTAAATAGAAAGTATTGCGCGTATGATTTTCAGGAATTAATAGTAAGCGATGTGCTTCAGGACAGACCTTCTCAACCGCTACTGTTGCCGCTTGAACACATAGAGACATAAAACTAGGATTTAAATTATTAAATCCGCCAGGGAATAAATTCGTATCAACTGGTGCTAACTTGAATCCAGCATTTCGCAAATCTACTGACGCGTAGAATGGCGCTCCATGCTCCAACCATTGGCTTCGAAACCAATGCTCAATCTTAGGCATGTTATCAAGTATGTTTTTCTCTAGCGCTAATAAAGGGCCATTTAACGCGGTGGTGAGATGTGGAACCATATTAATTATTTACTCTTACAATACTAGTTACTTTAATTTTAGCTTAGTTAGACTGCAAACGTAGATTTATAAGTTGTTTGGCTGATGATTTACACGTAAAAAAAGCGGACATTGCTGTCCGCTTTTTAATCACTACAAATACCGAACTAATTAGATATGGTAAGCACGTTCGCCGTGTTCAGCAGTATCTAAACCTTCACGCTCAACCTCTTCACTTACACGTAGACCAACTAACACATCCACAATTTTGTAAGCAATGAACGCAACAACTGATGACCAAACGATGGTTAATCCTACACCCCATGCTTGGCTAGTCACTTGAGCAGCCATATCGTAGCTTCCAACTGCATTGGCAACGTAATCGTAAACACCTGTACCACCTAAAGCTGGATTTACTACTACGCCCGTACCAATCGCACCGATAATGCCACCAACGCCGTGCACACCAAATACATCAAGTGAATCGTCATAACCAAACCAGCTTTTCACTTTTGATACAAAAATGAAGCACACTGGAGAAACGATTAAACCTAAAACGATGGCGCCCATAGGGCCAGCAAAACCACACGCTGGAGTAATTGCAACCAAACCTGCAACTGCACCTGACACTGCACCCAACATTGACGGTTTACCTTTAAAGAACCACTCAACCAATGTCCAAGAAAGCGTCGCTGCACAAGTTGCTAACAATGTATTTGCAAATACAAGTCCTGCAAAACCAGTTGCTTCTAGATTTGAACCTACGTTGAAACCAAACCAACCGATCCAAAGTAAAGATGCACCAATCATTGTCATCGTTAAGCTATGAGGAGTCATTGCTTCACGACCAAGACCAAGACGTTTACCTAACATCAGCGCACCAATCAAACCTGCAATACCGGCATTGATATGAACAACTGTACCGCCTGCAAAATCAAGCGCACCCTTTTGGAACAAGAAGCCAGCACCTGCTGTTGCTGCCGCACCTGCATCTGCAGTTGTATAAGCATCAGGACCCGCCCAGAACCAAACCATGTGAGCGATTGGTAAGTATGAGAATGTGAACCATAAAATAACGAATAAAAGTACCGCTGAGAACTTCATACGTTCAGCAAAAGCACCCACGATCAATGCTGGTGTAATAGCAGCAAAAGTCATTTGGAATGCAATATAGATGTACTCAGGAATCACCACACCCTTACTAAAAGTACCAACGACTGAGTCTGGTGTAACGCCTTTTAGGAAAACTTTAGACAAGCCACCAAAAAAAGCATTTCCATCTGTAAATGCAACGCTGTAACCATACAAAGCCCATAAAACACCAATGAGCGAGAAGATTACGAAAGTTTGCATCAACACTGAAAGCATGTTTTTGCTACGTACTAAACCACCGTAGAACAAACCCAAGCCTGGAATCACCATTAATGTTACTAAGATAGTCGCAACAATCATCCAAGCAATGTCACCTTTATTAGCTACAGGTGCTGGAGCTGCTGCTTCAGTTGCTGTGGCTGCTTCAGCAGGCGCAGCGGCGTCAGCTGCTGGTGTTGCATCTGCAACGACTGTTGCAACAACTGCTTTTGTATCATCCGCAAAACTAGGACTTGATAAACCAAAAACGCCTAATCCTAATGCACTGACTAAAGCCAGTGTAGAAAGTAATTTTTTCATGTTATATCTCCTTATTAGAGCGCTTCTGGACCGGTTTCACCGGTACGAATACGATAGACTTGTTCTAAATTGAAGACAAAAATCTTGCCATCACCGATTTTGCCAGTGGTTGCGGATTTCTCGATCACTTCAATCACTTGATCAAGCATCTCATCTGAAATCGCGACTTCTAATTTAACTTTTGGTAGAAAATCCACCACATATTCAGCACCACGATATAACTCAGTATGGCCTTTTTGACGACCAAAACCTTTAACTTCAGTCACGGTAATGCCTTGCACACCGATTGCTGAAAGTGCTTCACGCACTTCATCTAACTTAAATGGTTTAATAATTGCGGATACAAATTTCATCATTTTCTCCTGCTGATTTAAGTTATTTAGTTAACAAGGCTAGAAAATCTAGCCTTGTTAATA
>ERZ1034361.761-NODE-761-length-19251-cov-11.081464_pt1 | contig 19251 bp, 22 predicted proteins | sample MGYA00520617_ERZ1034361 | MGnify/ENA primary metagenome ERZ1034361 (study PRJEB33736, sample SAMEA104284507) | Azolla filiculoides | biome: Urban; feature: Water surface; material: Ditch water | place: Netherlands | collected 2015-10-28 | depth 0-0.1 m ...
TTGTAGTGCCGGATGGTGTACATGTCCAGCAGCGCCTGGGTGGGGTGGGCGTGGCGCCCGTCACCGGCGTTGACCACGTGCACATGGGGCGCCACGTGCTGGGCGATCAGGTAGGGTGCGCCCGACTCGCTGTGGCGCACCACAAAGATGTCGGCGGCCATGGCGCTCAGGTTGGCGATGGTGTCGAGCAGCGACTCGCCTTTGCTGGCCGAAGAGCGCGCAATGTCGAGCGTGTAGACATCGGCCGACAGGCGCGTGGCCGCGATGTCAAAAGTGGTGCGGGTGCGGGTGCTGTTCTCGAAGAACAGGTTGAACACGCTCTTGCCACGCAAGAGAGGCACCTTCTTGACCTCGCGGTCGTTGACACTCACAAAGCCCTGCGCCGTGTCGAGGATGTGGGTCAGGATGTCCTTGGACAGGCCTTCGGTGGAGAGCAGATGGATCAGCTCGCCGTTTTTATTGAGTTGGGGGTTGTTGCGTTTGTAGAGCATGTTGTTTTCACCTCAGTCAGGCTTTGTTCTCCACTTCAAAACTGAACCACCCCTCTGCGTCGCGGGCCAGCGCCAGCGATTGCGTCTCGGGCAGGGCCACACGGACGGCGGCGTAGTCGGCTTGCACCGGCAACTGGCGGCCACCTCGGTCCACCAACACGGCCAGCTGCACGCGGGCGGGTCGGCCGTAGTCGAAGAGTTCGTTGAGCACGGCGCGGATGGTGCGGCCGGTGTAGAGCACATCGTCAAGAATCAGGATGTCTGCGCCATCGACCTCAAAGGGCAGGCTGGTCTGACCACCGGCCGACAGGCCGCGCTGGGCGTAATCATCGCGGTGCATGACCGAGGACACTTGGCCTGATTCCCCGGCCAAGCCCAGGTCGCGCTGCAGACGCTGAGCCAGCCAGGCGCCACCCGAGGTGATGCCCACCAAGCGGGTGTCGGTCTGGCACAGGCTGCGCGCCCCGCGCAGCAGTTCTTGGTACAACGCCTCGGCGTTGAGAGCGAGGGCACTCATGGGAGGCTCCTTAGAAATTGTTCAAGAATGATGGCCGCCGCCGCGGCATCGGCGTCTTTGGCGCCTTGCGAATGGGCCTCGGTGGTGCTGTAACGCTCGTCCACCTCGTACACCACCAAGCCAAATCGACCACGCAGTTGGCGACCAAACTTGCGAGCACGCAAGGTGTTCTCGTGTTCTCCGCCATCGGGGTGGGTAGGCACGCCGATCACCAGCGCGTCGGGCTGCCACTCTTTGATCCGTTTGGCGATGTGCTCAAAACGGGCATCGCCCTCAGCGGCAATCGTGCCTTGCGGCGTGGCACTTTTCATCAGCCGGTTGCCCACCGCCACGCCTGTGCGCTTGAGGCCGTAGTCAAACGCCAGAAAGGTTTGCTGGTTGGCGGGAACGGTGTTTTCAGGCAAGGCGCTCATGCGTGCCCCGCTTCTGGCGAGAGCATCCAGCTTTTGAGGCCCAACAGATCCAGCGCACGATCGTAGCGCTCGGCCATGGGCACATCAAAAATCACCTCGGCAGACGCCGGCACAGTGAGCCAGGTGTTTTCGCCCAGCTCGGACTCCAACTGACCCTCACCCCAAGACGAATAACCCAAGGTGATCAACACCCGGCGAGGCCCAGCCCCGGAAGACAAGGCTTCAAGCACATCGCGCGAAGTGGTCATCTCCAGACCACCTGGCACGGTCAGGGTCGAGGCGTAAACGGAGCCCCCCCCCTCTTCGGTCTTTTCCACCACCACGGGGTCGTGCAGCACAAAACCCCGTTCTGTCTGCACCGGGCCGCCCTGAGACACCGGGTTTGGCACCAGGTCTTCGCGGCGCAAAGGCAAATCCACCTTGTCAAACAAGAGGCGCATGCTGATGTCGGCGGGTTTATTGATGATCAGGCCCATGGCACCACGGGCGCTGTGTTCGCACATATAGATCACGCTGCGGGCAAAAGTCTCGTCCTCCAACCCGGGCATGGCGATCAGGAAATGATGCTTGAGGTCGATGGAGGCACAATCTGTCATGCACCGATTTTAGCGGTCTGGCCCCTGAGGGTTGGGCTGAAGGTGCCTTGATTGATCCAACCTGGCAAACCCTGATGGAAACCCCTTTTTCTTGTGGTCTGGTCTGGCTGCGGCGCGACCTGCGCGTGAGTGACCATGCCGCCCTGCACCAGGCCCTGAAGCACTGCCAGCGCGTGCATGTGGTGTTCGTATTCGACACAGAGATCCTGGACGCACTGCCCCGCACCGACCGCCGGGTCGAATTCATCCGCGAGTCGCTGGTCGAAGTCGATGTGCAATTGCGCGAGCTGGCCGGCCACCCCCAGGCAGGCCTGATCGTGCGCCACGGCGTGGCCCAAGACAAAATCGTCAAATTGGCCCAACACCTGCAAGCCCAAGCGGTGTTTGCCAACCACGACGACGAGCCCCTGGCGCTGGCACGGGACATCCAGGTGCGAGGGCATCTGGCCGACCACGGCATCGTGCTGCACACCTTCAAGGACCATGTGGTGTTTGAGCGCAGCGAAGTGCTGACCCAGATGGCCAAGCCCTTCAGCGTGTTCACGCCTTACAAAAATGCCTGGCTGAAGAAAGTCACACCTGAAGACCTTCAAGCTTTCGACGTGGCCCCGCTGGCCAAACGCCTGGCACCACGGCCTGACGACCTGGCGCACCCCGTGCCCAGTCTGCAAGACATCGGGTTTGAGCCCACCAACCTCAAAGCCCTGAAAATCCCGACCGGCGAGTCGGGTGCCCAGGCCTTGTTGCAAGACTTTTTGACGCGAATTGACCAATACGAAGACACGCGCAACTTCCCGGCCGTCAAAGGCCCCAGTTATTTGAGCGTGCATTTGCGCTTTGGCACCGTGTCCATTCGCCAACTGGCGCGCGAAGCCTACCCGCGCATGCTGGCGGGCAGCACTGGGGCCAGTGTTTGGCTGTCCGAATTGATTTGGCGCGACTTTTATGTGCAGGTGCTGCACAACTTTGCCCATGTGGGCCATGGCCAGAGCTTCAAACCCGAGTACGACGCCATCCACTGGGAACACGGCCCGCACGCCCACAAACTGTTTGACGCTTGGTGCGAAGCGCGAACGGGCTACCCTTTGGTGGACGCAGCCATGCGCCAACTCAACCAGACCGGCTACATGCACAACCGCCTGCGCATGGTGGTGGCCAGCTTTTTGGTCAAGGATTTGGGGATTGACTGGCGCTGGGGCGAAAAGTATTTCGCCACACATCTGAACGACTTCGACTTGTCGGCCAACAACGGGGGCTGGCAATGGGCCAGTTCCAGTGGCTGTGACGCACAGCCCTATTTCCGCATCTTCAACCCCATCAGCCAGAGCGAGAAGTTTGACCCTGAAGGCAAGTTCATCCGACGCTACGTGCCCGAATTGGCGGCTTTGTCCACCAAAGACCTGCATGCGCCTTGGCTGACCAAGCCGCTTGAGTTGCAAGCGGCCGAAGTGGTCATTGGAAAAACCTACCCCTACCCCATCGTGGACCATGCCGAAGCCCGTGAAAAAACACTGGAAAGGTATGCGGTGGTCAAGAAAAAGCCGTCTGAATAGACGGCTGGGTGTGGGTGGATGATCTGTTCAGATCAGATCGCCACCATCTCGAAATCTTCTTTACGGGCAGCGCACTCTGGGCAAGTCCAGTTCATGGGCACGTCTTCCCATTTGGTGCCCGGCGCAATGCCGTGCTCGGGGTCACCCTCGGCTTCGTCGTAAATCCAGCCGCAAATCAGGCACATCCAAGTTTTGTGTTCCATCACAGTGTCGCAATCAAAGAGTCGAATAGAATGATTTGATTGTATCGGGACCAGCCGAGTACCCGGCTGAAGACCATCTGAAGCCCCCTGCAATTCGCCTTCCATGACCGATCACAAACCCGAATCCCCACTTGAAACCGAGATGCTCCTTGATGAGGATGAATCTGCCGGTCTGGCCTGCGTGTTGTCCTTCAACGCCAACGACCCCAGCGGTGCAGGCGGACTGACTTGCGACGCCACGGCCATGGCCTCGGTGGGCGCGCATTGCCTGCCCGTTTGCACCGGCACCTATGTGCGCGACACCAGCAGCATCACCGATTTCTACCCACTCGACGAAGAAGCCGTGAACGACCAGGCCCGCGCCGTGGCCGAAGACGTGCCGGTGCAAGTGATCAAGGTCGGCTTTGTCGGAACGCCTGAAAGTTTGGCCGTTATTGCCGCGCTTGCCGACGATTACGACGGCGTGCCGGTCGTGGCCTACATGCCCAACCTGTCTTGGTGGGAAGACGACAAGATTGACGCTTATCTGGACGCCTTCCGCGAGTTGTTATTGCCACAAACCAGTGTTTTGGTGGGTCATCACAGCACGCTGCGCCGCTGGTTGCTGCCCGAGTGGACCGGTGAGCGCAACCCGGGTCCCCGCGATATCGCCAAAGCAGCCTCCGAACTGGGCGTTCCCTACACATTGGTCACAGGCCTGCCACTGCCCGAACAGCACATCGACAACGCCTTGGCATCACCCGAAACCGTGCTGGCCCACGAAAAATTCGAGCGCATTGAAGCCGTGTTTGTCGGGGCTGGTGACACCTTGACTGCGGCTTTGGCCGCCCTGTTGGCCACGGGCATGGACTTGCCAGAAGCCACCGGCGAAGCGCTTCATTACCTGGACCGCTGCCTGGACGAAGGCTTCCGGCCTGGTATGGGCCAGGTCATTCCCGACCGCCTGTTTTGGGCTCTGCCTGAGGGCGAAGAATCCGACGACGAAGACGACCCCGAAGTACACCCTGGTGCCGACTACTTTGAAGTGCCCTTCAACGAAACCAAACATTGAGCTTTGAGACCTGACATGACCGATCGCAACCAAACCCTTTTTGACCGCGCCGCCCAAGTGATCCCTGGTGGCGTCAACTCGCCCGTTCGCGCCTTTCGTGCCGTGGGCGGCACACCCCGCTTTGTGCAGCGTGCACAAGGCGCTTATTTTTGGGACGCCAACGGCCAGAAATACATCGACTACATCGGCTCTTGGGGCCCGATGATCCTGGGCCACGGCCACCCCGCCGTGCTCGAAGCGGTGCAAAAAGCAGCGCTCGACGGTTTCTCTTTCGGCGCACCCACCGAACGCGAAATCGAGTTGGCCGAAGAAATCCTGAAGCACGTCCCCTCCATGGAGATGGTGCGCTTGGTCAGCTCGGGCACCGAAGCAGGCATGAGCGCCCTGCGCCTGGCACGCGGTGCCACAGGCCGCAGCAAGTTCATCAAGTTTGAAGGCTGCTACCACGGCCACGCCGACGCGCTGCTGGTCAAAGCCGGTTCGGGCTTGGCCACATTTGGCAACCCCACCAGCGCGGGCGTCCCCCCGGAAGTGGTGCGCGACACCCTGGTCCTCGAATACAACAACATCACGGCGCTGGAAGAAGCCTTTGCCCTGCACGGCAAGGACTTGGCTTGCGTCATGATCGAGCCGATTGCAGGCAATATGAACTTTGTACGCGCCAGCGTCCCCTTCATGAAGCGCTGCCGTGAGCTGTGCTCAGAACACGGCGCACTGCTGGTGTTTGACGAGGTCATGTCCGGCTTTCGCGTGGCTTTGGGCAGCGCGCAAAGCGTTTACGCCCAAGCCATTCCCGGCTTCAAGCCCGACATGACGGTGCTGGGCAAGGTGATTGGCGGCGGCATGCCTCTGGCTGCTTTTGGCGGCCCCCGCGAGATCATGCGCCAACTGGCTCCCACCGGACCGGTCTACCAGGCAGGCACGCTCAGTGGCAACCCCGTGGCCACTGCCTGCGGCCTGACCACGCTGCGCGAGATCGCCAAGCCCGGCTTCTGGGACGCCCTGAGCGCCCGCACGCAAAGCCTGGTGGATGGTCTCAAAGGCGCTGCGGCGTCGGCTGGCGTGCCGTTCAGCGCCGACTGCCAAGGCGGCATGTTCGGCTTTTTCCTGCTGCCCGAGCTGCCACAAAACTACGCCAAGGTCATGACCAGCGACAGCCCCAAGTTCAACATGCTGTTCCATGGTCTGCTTGATGGCGGCGTCTACATTGCCCCCGCGCTCTACGAAGCTGGTTTTGTGAGCGCAGCCCACACCGAAGCCGACATCGCTGAAACCGTGCGGGTGGCGGCAGACGTGTTCAAAACCCTTTGAGCTGAACCATGAAGCGCCTGGCCGTCATCCCGACCGCCAGTCTGGAAAGCGGGCACTGGGGCCTGAATGTGGCGCTGGTGCCACCGCTGAAAGACCGGCTCTATGGCGCTTTGAGCTTTCAGCTCAAGTACCGGTTTCAGTCGGGGCGCTGACCGGCCAGGACCAAGGGGTTCACTCCCTTTGCAAAATCAGGCAACGCTCCAGACCGAAACGCTCGAAATCTCGGTCAAAGGTGACCATGCGCAGGCCTGCACTTTGGGCGGTCGCCGCCAGTCCCAAGTCGGTCCACAAGCGAATGGGTTGGGGTTCGCCTCGTCGCCCCAGCAGCTGCTCAATCGCGTCATCCAAACCTGGGGGCTCGGCCAACAAACCCACTGCAGGCGTGTCCAGCCATTGCCGGTACAGGGTCATGGCTTGCGTCAAATTCAAAGCATTGGGCCCCATTGCACGGGGCTGAGACAGCACCCGCACCAAGCCCATCATGGTGGTACGGCAAAACCACAAAGGCGTTCCAGCCTCGCAAGCCGATTGCCAATAGCGCATGGCCGCCGCATGAAACGGGTGGGCTGCGCTGCACAGCCCCACCCAGACATTCACATCGGGCAAATCGCCCGGTGCCAGGCGCCAATTGGCAGAGGCCTCAGCCACGCCCCAAGAGCTGGATGGTTCGCTCATCGTCTTCCTCGTTGATCAGGTCGTACAGATCGGCATTGGTCAATTTGCTCAGATCCAGCTGCAATGGCCCCTGGTTTGGAATGACCGGGGGCCTGGCTTCAAACCGCTTTTGTGGGTCCACCACCTCACGGGCGGTCAAACCCCGTTCGACCAGCTCAATGACCAGGTCGCGCAGGGTTCGACCTTCTTGGGCGGCCCGGGTTTTGAGGTGCTTGAACAGCGGATCAGGAATGTCAAGTGAAGTGCGCATATCTACATTTTTGCATGAATGCATCAATATGCACAAGCCCATCGGCCTGACCGCGCAGGGCAAGCCGACTAAACCGGCGATAATTCGCCCCTGCATTCACGTCCGGACCGGGCGCTTGCCTATTCCCTTGGACTCCCCATGAAAAAGAACTTCCCCCTGCAAGCCGAAGGCAAGCACCCCGACCGCGTGCTCGAAGCCGTCAAGCACGAGATCCGCAAATACTTCAAACGCGAGCGCAACCGCGATGTGCCCAAGGGCGTGGACTTTTGGGACTTTGACTGCAAAGTGGGCCTGAACGCCGACACCGCCGAGGTGGTGCGCGTGAGCGCCGTGATCGAGGCGGTGGACGCTGCAGCCAAGGCGGGCGCAACGTCGGTCTATGTGGAAATTTTGAGCAAGCACGGCGTACGCGTCCTCAAAGCGCAAGACCAAGCTGGTGGTGAAGACCATTTCGACGATCTGAACAACGCCTGATTTTCCAGGCTAGCACCCTCAGAAAACCCGAAGAAATGGATGCCCGATCAAGTCGGGCATGACAAGAAACTGTCACACCCGTGGATACGGGTATCCATGACCCCCAACCCCTAGATGCCCGATCAAGCCGGGCATGACAAGAAGCTGTCATACCCGCGCATGCGGGTATCCATGACCCCATAACCCTGGATGCCCGATCAAGTTGGGCATGACAAAACCGGAGGGGGCGATTCCTCGCCCTAATCGGGCTTGTTCGAAGCCTCAGCTGCCGCAGCCCGCAATTTGTCTTTCTTGCTGGGGCGCGAACCCTTGATGCCCCCATTGCCGGGTGAAGGCGGTGGCGGGGTTTCGGTTTGCTCAAAGCCTGCGACCTGCTCCAGTGGCAGTTCCAGGCTTTCGCGTTTTTGAATCAGCTGCCAGTGCGCCAGCGCGGCGGCGGTGACAAAGCTCACCGCGTCACCATGCGCACCGGCACGGCCCGTGCGGCCAATGCGGTGGGTGTAGTCGGTGGCCGAGCGTGGCAAGTCGTAGTTGACCACCACGGGCAGCATGGCGATGTCGATCCCGCGTGAGGCCAAGTCGGTGGTGACCACCACGTCCCAGCGCCCTGCTTTGAATTCGCTCAGCACTTCCTGGCGTGCGCCTTGGCTCATCTCGCCGTGGAAGGGCGTGGCAAACACGCCCGCTTTGTAGAGCTTGTTCGCCACATGCTCGCAGGCGTAGCGCGTGGCCACAAACACCAGCACCTGCTTCCAGACGTTTTCTTTAATTAAATGGCGCAGCAAGGCGGTGCGGCTTTTCTCATCGACCGCGATGGCGCGTTGGCTGATGTCGGGCTTGTGACCCTCAAAGGCCTCCACGGTGATGCGCACGGGCTGGCGCAGCAACTTGGCCGCCAAAGCTTCGACTTCGGGCGCAAAGGTGGCCGAAAACAACAAGGTCTGGCGCTTGGCAGGCAGCAGCGCCAGCACGCGTTGCAACTCATCCGAAAAACCCAAATCCAGCAGGCGGTCGGCTTCGTCCAGCACCAGGTGCTGCACATCGGCCAAGCGCACGGCGTTTTGGTCGATCAAGTCGAGCAAGCGGCCGGGCGTGGCCACCACGATGTCGGCCCCGCCGCGCAGCGCCATCATTTGCGGGTTGACCGAAACGCCGCCAAACACGGTGTTCACTTTGAGCGACTGCGGCAGCTTGTAAGCCAGATTGGCCAGCACATCGCCCACTTGCACCGCCAGCTCACGCGTGGGCACCAACACCAGCGTGCGCACGGGGCGGCGAAAGTTGGTCTGGCGCGGGGAGGCCAGCAAGTGTTGCAACAGCGGCAAGGCAAAAGCCAAGGTCTTGCCCGAGCCGGTGGGCGCAGTGGCCCACACGTCGGTAGATTTCAAGGCAGCAGGAATCGCCTCGGCCTGGATGGGGGTGGGGGCGTACAAGCCCATGTCGCCCACAGCGCGCAAGAGCGCGGGGGTCAAGCCGAGTTGGTTAAAGTTCAAAATAGTCCGATCAGTGGCGCGAATCAATGGCGGAAGTGCCGCACGCCTGTGAACACCATCGCCACGCCACGCTCATTCGCCGCGTCGATCACTTCCTGGTCGCGCATCGAGCCACCGGGCTGTGCCACGCAGGTCGCGCCCGCATCCACCACCACATCAAGGCCATCGCGGAAGGGGAAGAAGGCGTCGCTCGCCACCACGGTGTTTTGCAGGCTCAGCTTGGCGGCTTCGGCCTTGATGCTGGCGATGCGAGCCGAGTCGAGGCGGCTCATTTGGCCAGCGCCCACGCCCATGGTCATGCCGTTTTTGCAGAACACGATGGCGTTGGACTTGACGAACTTGGCCACTTTCCAGGCGAACAGCAGGTCATTCAACTCTTCAGGCGTGGGTTGTTTGACGGTGACGATTTTCAGGTCAGCCAGAGCCAACTCGTGGTTGTCCGCGCTTTGCAGCAACAGGCCTGAGCCCACGCGTTTGGTTTCGAGTGCGTTGCGCACGTCGCCGTAGTTGGCGGGCAAGGCAATTTTCATCAAGCGCACATTCACTTTGCTCTTGAACACTTCCAGCGCTTCAGCGCTGAAGTCAGGGGCCATCAGCACTTCGACGAATTGCTTGCTCACCGCCTCGGCAGCGGCTTTGTCCACGGGGCGGTTGAAAGCGATGATGCCGCCGAACGCGCTGGTGGGATCGGTCTGGAAGGCCTTGCTGTAGGCCTCCAGCGGGTTGGCACCCACGGCCACGCCGCAGGGGTTGGCGTGTTTGACGATCACACAAGCCGAGCCATCAAAGCTCTTCACACACTCCCAAGCCGCATCGGCGTCGGCGATGTTGTTGTAGGACAGTTCCTTGCCTTGCAACTGCACGCCCGTGGCCAATGAACCGGCCGCAGGGGCCAGGTCGCGGTACCAAGCGGCTTGTTGGTGGCTGTTTTCGCCATAGCGCAGGTCTTGCACCTTGACGTATTGCTCGTTGAACTGGCCGCTGAACTGGGCACGCTCGGGCACATATTCTTCGCTCAGTTTCTCTGCTTCAAAGTTGACGCTCGACAAGTAGTTGCTGATCGCGCCGTCGTATTGGCTGATGCGGTTGAACGCGGCCACCGACAGCGCAAAGCGCAGCTTGTCGCTGAGTTTGCCGTTGGCTGTGAGTTCGGCCATCACGGCCGGGTATTGGCTGGCGTCGGTCACGATGCCCACGTCTTTCCAGTTCTTGGCGGCAGAGCGGACCATGGCGGGGCCGCCGATGTCGATGTTCTCGATCGCGTCGGCCAGTGTGCAACCGGGCTTGGCCACGGTGGCTTCAAACGGGTAGAGGTTGACGATCAACAGATCAATCGTGTCGATGTTGTGCGCTTTCAAAGCGGCCATGTGCTCGGGCGTGTCGCGGCGGGCCAGCAGGCCACCGTGCACTTTGGGGTGCAGGGTTTTCACACGGCCATCGAGCATTTCGGGGAACTGGGTGACTTCGGCCACTTCGGTCACGGGCAGGCCTTGCTCGGCCAGGAGTTTGGCGGTACCGCCGGTAGAGATCAGGCTCACGCCCAGGGCGTGCAGGTCTTTCGCCAAGTCGACGATGCCGGTTTTGTCAGAGACGGAGATGAGGGCTCTCATGGGGGGACTTTCTTCAAAATTCATTTCAACAAATCGTGTTCGAGCAATTTCTTGCGCAGGGTGTTGCGGTTCAGGCCCAGCCATTCGGCAGCACGCGACTGGTTTTGGCCCGACTGGCTCATCACCACGTCAAGCAGGGGTTTTTCCACCAGCTTGACCAGCATGTCGTACAGACCTGTCGGGTCGGTGCCGTCCAGGTCGCGGAAGTAGGTTTCCAGGTTGGCCCGGATGCAGGTTTCAATCGATTGGGGTTCGCTCATTGCAATGTCTCCAAAACCGGCTGTGCACGCTGCGCGGGCAAGCGGTCCATCTGGCTGGCCAAGCCGTCCAGGTAATGGGCCACCGCAGCCAACTGCTGCGGGGCGGTGTTCAAGGTGTTCATGTGTTCACGAAATGCGTCGCCGCCGGGCAGATGGCGCACATACCAGCCGATGTGTTTGCGGGCCGAGCGCACCCCGGTGTATTCGCCATACAGGCCGTAGTGGTCTTGCAGGTGCTCCAGCAGGGCCCGGCGCACCTCGGCCATCAAGGGTGGCGCCAAGTGTTCGCCCGTGGCCAAAAAGTGGCCGATCTCGCGAAAGATCCAGGGGCTGCCTTGTGCGGCACGCCCGACCATCACGGCATCGGCGCCGGTGAACTGGAGCACATCGCGGGCTTTTTCGGGCGAATCGATATCGCCATTGGCCACGACCGGAATGCGCAAAGCGGCTTTGACGGCGGCCACGGTGTCGTATTCGGCCATGCCTTTGTAGCCCTGCTCACGCGTGCGCCCGTGCACGGTGACCATCTGTACCCCGGCACTTTCGGCAGCGCGGGCCAGGCTCAAGGCATTTTTTTCGGCGTCGCACCAGCCGGTGCGCATCTTCAGGGTCACGGGCACGCCGTGCGGCTGGGCGGCGGCCACCACGGCAGAAATGATCTCCAGCGCCAGCGGCTCGTCCTGCATCAGGGCAGAACCCGCCCATTTGTTGCAGACTTTTTTGGCCGGGCAACCCATGTTGATGTCGATGATTTGCGCGCCCCGGTCGATGTTGTAGCGGGTGGCGTCGGCCATCATCTGCGCTTCGGTGCCCGCGATCTGCACCGCGATCGGGCCGGGCTCGCCGTCGTGGTTGGCGCGGCGCGAGGTTTTGAGCGAGGCCCACAGGTCTGGCCGTGAGGTCACCATTTCGCTCACCGCATAGCCCGCCCCAAACTGCCTGCACAACTGGCGGAAAGGCCGGTCCGTCACCCCCGCCATGGGGGCGACAAACAAATTGTTGGGCAAAAGGAAGGAGCCAATCTGCATGACTGGAGGTGGTTACCGAAATGGGGAATGCTTAAAAAGGAGGCACGATTGTAGTTGCTTAATATTTCAGCAGCTGACATGTGAATGTGCTAAGCGCTGATGCAGCGCAAACGCCCACCACCCACCGCCTTGTGCACCTCGCTACACTGAGTCCGATGGAAATCTGGCTCAATCAATTGCTGCAATGGCTGGCACTGCCCCAGCACGGCCTCAGCACCGTGTTTGTGGTGTCTTTCATCTCGGCCACCTTGTTGCCCCTGGGCTCGGAACCTGCCGTGTTTGGCTTGGTCAAACTCAACCCCGAACTGTTCTGGTACGCCATCGGGGTGGCCACTGCGGGCAACACGCTGGGCGGCATGCTCAGCTGGTGGATGGGCTGGGGTACGCACCAAGCAGTGGACCGCTGGAAACAATCCAGCACAGACCGGCAGGCCCTGAAATGGCTTCAAAAACTCGGGCCCAAAGCCTGTTTGCTGTCCTGGCTGCCGGTTGTGGGTGACCCGATTTGCGCCGTGGCGGGCTGGCTCAAAATGCCGTTTTGGCCTTGCTCGCTGTACATGGCCATCGGAAAATTCGTGCGCTATCTGGTCATGACGGGTGCATTGCTCTGGGTTTTCCCTCAAGGCGTGATGACATGAGAATCTCCCAAGGACTTCGGTGGCTGGCTCTGGCTGTTTTTTTGATATTGGCCGCAGGCATCGGCCTGTCGTGGGCAACTGATCGCAGCGCAGACAGCTTGAAGGCCCGCTGGGCAACTGCGCCCTCCCAATTCTTGGAGGTGCAAGGCATGCAGGTGCACCTGCGCGACGAAGGCCCCAAGGACGACCCCGAGCCCATCTTGCTGATCCATGGCACCTCGGCCAGCCTGCACACTTGGGATGGGTGGACGGCGGCCCTGACAAGCCAACACCGCGTGATCCGCATGGACTTGCCCGGCTTTGGTCTGACGGGCCCCGCGCCGGACAACGACTACCGAATCGAGCGGTATGCCGACTTCATCGTGGCCCTGATGGACAAACTCCAGATCCGTCAGGCGGCATTGGCTGGCAATTCACTGGGCGGCGGCATCGCGTGGCGCACGGCGGTGCAGCACCCCGAGCGGGTCAGCCGCCTGGTGTTGGTGGATGCCATCGGTTACCCGCTGCAATCGACTTCGGTACCGCTGGGCTTTCGGCTGGCGCAGATCGACTGGCTCAAACCGGTCATGCGCCAACTCCTTCCCCGCCGCATGATCGAGGGCAGCGTGCGCAATGTGTACGCCAACCCGGACAAGGTCAGTCCCGAACTGGTGGACCGCTATTACGAACTGACTCTGCGTGCAGGCAACCGCGAAAGCCTGACTCAGCGCATGAAACTGCGCGAGACCGATGCCCTGTCCGCCGGGCTGATCAAAACCATTGGGCAGCCCACGCTGATTCTGTGGGGTGCGCAGGACAGGCTCATCACCGAACCCTCTGGCCAGCGTTTTCACCAGGACATTGCAAGCAGCCAATATGTGGTGTTCGAAGGGCTGGGCCATGTGCCGCAGGAAGAAGACCCCGAACGGACCGTTCAGGCTGTGAAAGCGTTCCTGAACTGACATGGCAGGCCATCACGGGATGGCCCTTGGGAGGATGGCCACCGAATGCCCATGAAAAAACCGCTCCTGGGAGCGGTTTTTTCATGGCGAAAGCACCCAATCAGGAGCTGAACAGGAAGTTCATCACGTCGCCATCCTTGACCACATATTCCTTGCCTTCTGCGCGCATCTTGCCCGCGTCTTTGGCACCTTGCTCACCCTTGAAGGCGATGAAGTCATCAAACGCGATGGTCTGAGCGCGGATGTAGCCTTTTTCAAAGTCGGTGTGGATCACGCCCGCTGCTTGTGGACCGGTGTCGCCCACATGGATGGTCCAGGCACGCACTTCTTTCACGCCTGCGGTGAAATAAGTTTGCAGGCCCAGCAAGGTGTAAGCCGAGCGGATCAGGCGGTTCAGGCCGGGTTCGTCCTGACCGATTTCCTTCAAGAACTCCAGGCGGTCTGCGTCATCCATCTCGGACAACTCGGCTTCGATCTTGGCGCAGATGGCCACCACAGGCGCGTTTTGCTTGGCCGCAAAAGCCTTGAGGCGGTCGAGGAAAGGGTTGTTCTCGAAGCCGTCTTCCGACACGTTGGCCACGAACATGGCGGGCTTGGCGGTGATGAAGAAGAACTGCTTGAGTTCAGCACGCTCTTCTTTGCTGAAGTCGATGGTGCGCACCGGTTGGGTGTCGTTCAGGGCGGCTTGGCACTTTTCCAAAATCGCCAGTTGCTTGACGGCTTCTTTGTCACCCGAGCGGGCAATTTTGCTCACGCGGTGGATGGCCTTTTCGGCAGCGGCCAAGTCGGCCAGGCACAGCTCGGTCTGAATGACCTCGATGTCGGCAATCGGGTCCACCTTGTTGGCCACGTGGATCACGTTGTCGTCTTCAAAGCAGCGCACCACGTTGACGATGGCGTCGGTTTCACGGATGTGGGCCAGAAACTTGTTGCCCAGGCCTTCACCCGTGCTGGCACCGGCCACCAGGCCGGCAATGTCCACAAACTCGACGATGGCGGGCACGATGCGCTCGGGCGTGATGATCTCGGCCAGCTGCTGCAAACGCGGATCGGGCACCTCGACCACGCCGGTGTTGGGTTCAATGGTGCAAAAAGGGTAGTTCTCGGCGGCAATGCCGGCTTTGGTCAGGGCGTTGAAAAGGGTGGATTTGCCAACGTTGGGCAAACCCACGATGCCGCATTTGAGGCTCATGGAAGGCTTTCGGTGATTCGGGAAACAACTGGCGATTTTAACGGGTGGCCCGACCCTGCTGACTTTGCCAGCATCCACGTCGGCATTCACTTTGTCATGCCCGCGCACGCGGGCATCCATGGTGGCCGAAGGCAGCAGGCATGGCCCCCCGATCGAGTCGGGGGTGACAAAAGTCTAAGTCGGGGGTGACAAAGGTCTAAGTCTGGCGAGGCAAGTGTCGGGAGGGAAAGACCGAACAAAGGGCTGCCACCTACAATACTGGCATGGCAAACCCTCCCGATATTTGCATCCGTGGTGCTGGCATTGTGGGCCGCACTTTGGCCCTGTTACTGGCCCGTGAACGTCTGAACGTGGCCTTGGTGGAGGCCCCCACCCCAGCGGCCACCGCTGACGTGCGGGCTTACTCGCTCAATGGTGCCGCCATGGCTTTGCTGCAAGACCTGCGATGCTGGCCCGACAGTCCGGCCGTGACCCCCGTGCACCAGATGCAGGTGTGGGGCGACCACGGCGGCCAGCTGAACTTTGGTGCCACCGAACAAGGCGTGGACGAACTCAACTGGATGGTGGATGTGCCGGTGCTGGAAGAGCGCTTGGCGGCAGCGGTGAAGTTTCAACCCCAGATTGAAGTGGTGCAGGCCCCGCTGGCCGCACCGCTCACCGTGGTGTGCGAAGGCCGCGCCAGCCAGACCCGGGCCGAGCTGGGTGTGGGCTTTGACATCACCCACTACGAACAGCATGCCGTGGCAACCCGCCTGGTCTGCGAACAGGCGCACCAAGGCATCGCCCGGCAATGGTTTGGCTGGGGCCAGGTGCCCGGTCTGTCACAGCCCCAAGCCGAAATTCTGGCTTTGTTGCCTTTGGGTGGCGAAGGCGGGCACGAGGTGGCACTGGTCTGGTCGGTGCACTCCTTGCGGGCACAAGCGTTGATGTCACTGGACTCAGAGGACTTTGCGGCCGAATTGGGCCAAGCCTGCAGTTTGGCACTGGGCCGCATGAGCCTGTCGGCCGTGCGGGCCGTGTGGCCGCTGCAACTGGCCCGCGCCGAGCGCTGGATCGGTGCCATGCCGGGCACGACAAAACAGTCTTTTGCCCTGGCGGGCGATGCGGCACACGCCCTGCACCCCCTGGCAGGCCAGGGCCTGAACGTAGGACTGGCCGATGTGGCCGAGCTGGTGCGCGTGATCAAGGCCAAGGAATTCTGGCGGCCCCTGAACGATCTGAAACTGCTGCGCCGCTACGAACGAGCCCGACAGGCCGACGTGCAAGCCATGGGCCTGGTGACCGATGGCTTGCAGCGCCTGTTTGCCCAACCCAGTCCGCTGTGGCAAAACCTGCGCAACTGGGGCATGCGCGGCTTTGACCGCAGTGGCCCGCTGAAAAACTGGATGACACAACAAGCCATGGGGCAATCACCTGGTTCGCGTTGACCCCACACTGAAACCCCACTTTTTGAACCCGAAAGAAATCCAATGAAGTTTGTCCGTTTGATGCTGGTGTCGCTCGTGGCGCTGGCATCCCTGTCCGCCAGCCTTGCTTGGGCACAGGAAGCCACCATCCGTAAAAATCTGAGCGAGCGCTTGGCCAATCTGCCCAGGATTGACGAGATCAGCAAAACCCCCATGAACGGCTTGTACGAAGTCCGCATGGGCAACGATGTGATGTACAGCGATGCCGAAGGCAACTTCCTGATCCAGGGTGCACTGATCGACGTGAAGCAAAAGCGCAACCTGACCGAAGAGCGCATGGAAAAATTGTCATCCATCCCATTTGACCAATTGCCCCTGAAAAACGCCTTCACCCAGGTGCGCGGCAACGGCAAGCGCAAGCTGGTGGTCTTTGCCGACCCCAACTGCGGCTACTGCAAGCGCTTTGAAAAAGACCTGCAAAAGCTGGAAAACGTGACGATTTACCACATGCTTTACCCGATTCTGGGCGACGACTCCAAAACCAAATCCAAAAACATCTGGTGCGCCAAAGACAAGGCCAAGGCCTGGAACGACTGGATGATCAACGGCACGCCCCCTGCGGCGGCCAACTGTGACACAACGGCCGTGGACGCCAACGTCGAATTTGGCAAAAAACAACGCATCACGGGCACCCCCACGCTGCTGTTTGCCGATGGCTCACGAGTGCCCGGTGCCGTGCCGATCGCACAAGTCGAAAAAATGCTGGCAGAAATCAAATGATGAACACCCCCCACCCCGAAGACCCCACCTGGCACCTGATCCGCCGCCTTGGCTACGCCGGTTTGATTCCGTTTGTCTTTTTGGCGCTGTGCCTGTGGTCGGTTGGCCCGGACATTCATCCTTATGTGGCGCTGTCCATGCAAAGCTACGGCGCGGTGATCGTGTCCTTTTTGGGCGGCATCCATTGGGGCGTGGGTTTTCGCAACGCGCTGATCACCCCCAACGCACCACGCATCCATTTCACCTGGGGTGTGGTGCCCACCTTGCTGGCGTGGGTGGCGGTGATGATGCCCGCGTTTGCCGGCTTGCCACTGCTGGGCTTTGTGTTGATCGGCTGTTATGTCATGGACCGCCGCACCTGGCCTGCCGCAGGGCTGGCACCGTGGCTGCCCATGCGCTTGCAGCTGACCATCGTGGCCAGCCTGAGCTGCTTTTTGGCAGCGGGTGCAACCTGAAAACGGCCACGCATGACCGCCATCCACTACACCGTTGAAGCCGCTGACCTGCATGCCCACCTGTTTCGGGTCACGCTGACCATCCCCGAACCGGCGACGCAGCAAACCGTGTCGCTGCCAGTCTGGATTCCGGGCAGTTATCTGGTGCGCGAGTTTGCCAAAAACCTGCAACACCTGACGGCCAAACAAGGCCGCCGCTCGGTGGCAGTGGGCCAACGTGACAAGTGCACTTGGGAGATGGCCTGCAAGCCGGGCCAGCCGCTGGTGCTGAGCTACGAGGTCTACGCCTTTGACAACTCGGTGCGCACCGCCTGGCTGGACAGCCAACGCGGTTTTTTCAATGGCACCAGCCTGTGCCTGCGCGTGCACGGGCAAGAAACACAGCCGCACCAACTGCAGCTCAATCCCGTCAAGGGCCAGGCCGACTGGCAAGCCGCCACGGGCCTGACCCCGGTCAAAACCGACAAAAAAGGCTTTGGTCTGTACCAGGCCGCACACTACGACGAGCTGGTGGACTGCCCGGTGGAGCTGGGCACGTTCTGGAGCGGCAGCTTTGTGGCCTGCGGCATCCCGCACCGCTTTGTGGTGGCCGGGGCCCTGCCCTCGTTTGACGGCGACCGCCTGCTGGCCGACACGCAAAAGATCTGCGAAGCCGAAATCCGCTTCTGGCACGGCACGGGCAAACAAGCGGGCAGCAAAGCCCCGCACAAAAATTACCTGTTCATGCTCAACGCCGTGCACGACGGCTACGGCGGGCTGGAGCACCAAAACAGCACCGCCCTGATCTGCAACCGCGCCGACTTGCCGCGCCAAACAAACCAGCATGCCACCCCGCACACCAACGAGGGCTACACCACCTTGCTGGGCCTGATCAGCCACGAGTACTTTCACACCTGGAACGTCAAGCAACTGCGCCCCGACGCCTTGGCCCGTTACGACTACACCCAGGAAAACTACACACAGCTGCTGTGGTTTTTCGAAGGTTTCACCAGCTATTACGACGACCTGCTGCTGCGCCGGGCAGGCCTCATAGACGAAGCCACCTACCTCAAGCTGCTGGGCAAAACCATTGCGCAAGTGCAGCAAACCCCGGGCCGCCATGTGCAGACCGTGGCGCAGGCCAGCTTTGACGCCTGGGTGAAGTACTACCGACAAGATGAAAACACCCCCAACGCCACCGTGAGCTACTACACCAAGGGCTCTTTGGTGGCGCTTTGCCTGGACCTGGCACTGCGCCAAGAAGGCCAGACGCTGGACGCCGTGATGCGCGGCCTGTGGAAGCGCTGCAAAGCAGGGCCCATGCGCGAACAAGACCTGCTGGACGAGTTGCAGGCCCTCACGGGCCGCAGCTGGCAAGCTGAAATCAAAGCCTGGGTGCACAGCACCACCGACCTGCCCCTGCGCGAGCTGCTGGCGGGGCAAGGCATTGAAGTCAGCGCCGAGATCGCCAACATGGCCCAACGCCTGGGCCTGCGCGTGAACGAGGCCGGGGGTAGCGTGCAAGTCAAGGGCGTGCTGCGCGGCAGCGCCGCCGAAGCGGCAGGGCTGGCCGCTGGCGACGAATGGCTGGGGCTGGATGTGTGTGCAAGCCCTGCAGCGCGTGCCCAAGGTGGCAGCTGGCGTCTGAACAAACTCGACGACCTGCCCGCGCTGCTGGGCAAAGAACACCAGCTGGTGGCGCTGGTCTCACGCGACAAACGCCTGCTGCGCCTGTCCCTGAAAGTGCCCGAACAGGCCAGTGGCTGGAAACTGGCGATGCCTGCAGGCCGAAAAACGGGCTGGCCATCGGTCTGATTGGATCCGCAGGAACCGGCCTCCTGGCGATGTCGAACGTCACTTCTTGCGCAAATCCACCACGCGTTTGGCCTTGCCTTGGCTGCGCTCGACGCCGCCTTCGGCCTTGAGCTCAATCGC
>ERZ1034361.768-NODE-768-length-19191-cov-4.543162_pt1 | contig 19191 bp, 37 predicted proteins | sample MGYA00520617_ERZ1034361 | MGnify/ENA primary metagenome ERZ1034361 (study PRJEB33736, sample SAMEA104284507) | Azolla filiculoides | biome: Urban; feature: Water surface; material: Ditch water | place: Netherlands | collected 2015-10-28 | depth 0-0.1 m ...
ATTGCACGTTCTAACCATAGAAAGATTCGTGGTCAAGATGGCAAAATGCGTTCAGTTTACGGACAAAAGGAAAAAAGCGAACTCTTTGGTGGTGAGTTCCCATATGACGATTAAGGAATAATCAAAATGATTTCAAAGTTAACAGTATATAAGCAAGCACTATTGATGGCTCAACTGAGCGATTTGGCATATAACGATAATCAACTGTTTAACGATTTAGGATTTGATAGTATTTTCCTATCAAAAAACGGAACACAAGCCTATTTTATTTGGAATAAACACGATGCAATTATTGTATGCCGTGGCACGCAACCAACGGAATGGGCTGATATCAAAGCAGATTTAGAACTAAACTTAGTTCCAAGTAACAGTGGCCATGGTTTAGTTCATCATGGATTTAAACACAGTGTTGATTTGATATGGCCTGATTTAGTAACCTTACTTAAAAAGTTTGGAAGTAATCGGCATATCTGGTGCACTGGTCATAGTTTAGGTGCGGCAATGGCAACATTGATAACTTCAAGATGTCATCAATTAACACATCTACCAAATCCAGTGCTGTTTACGTTTGGCAGCCCAAAAGTTGGTAATGCAGAGTACGTTGAGTTCATGAATAGTTTGAACATTGAACATCATAGATGGGTTAATAACTCAGATATCGTTACAAGAAACCCACTTGGACCTTATATTCATCATGGTGAATTAAATTACTTTGACCACGATGGAAACGTTGCCGTTATGGGTTGGTTCCGGTTATTAATCGATAGAGTAAAAGGATTTATCGTTGGTATCAAAAAAGGCAAGATTAACTTCTTTGTTAATCACTTTATTACCAACTACGTGAACAATTTAAAGGAGATTAGCAAATGAAAAAACTAGTAACTGTTCTTGCGTTAATGATGATGACAGGCTGTGCTGCTGTCAAAACAACAGAGTTGGTATTATCAGAAGTTGTAGCCGATTATTGCAAAGCCCCAGAAGCAGGCAGAGCAATCATCCAATCACGAGTACACGCCGTGTTGGAACCAAACACAATCAAAATTGTGTGCGCAGCTGACCAACAGTAATTTGCCATGACTAAAGTTAGTTCAGGCTCGTTACTCATTGCACCACCTACATTTCCAGAAGGATGTTTCAGTGAAACAGTTCATTTGGTAACACACCATACAAAAGGTGGTACTTTTGCACTTTGCTTAAATCAACCAACTGACTTGACACTTCAAGATGTTTTAGTTGATTTGAATATCGCGGCTGATGTTAACTTTCCAATGTACTGGGGTGGTCCAGTAGATCCAACGTCGGTTTGGATGCTACATGACGCTGAATGGGAATGCGGTAGTACAATACATTTTCACAAAGATTGGGCAATGACTTCCAACAAAGAAATGCTATACATGATGGCTGAAGGTAATCTACCAAGATACTTTAGATTGATGTATGGATTTTGTTCTTGGGGTAGAGGTCAACTAGAAGCAGAATTGGCTGGGCATGAACCTTGGTCTCCTCAAACTTCTTGGTTAGTTGCCGACAATCCAGATCCAATCTGGTTGATGGAAGAACCCATCGAAGACTTGTGGCATACTTCTACTATGTTAAGTGCACATCAAGCAGTAAACAAATGGCTTTAAAAAGAATGGGTGCTCTATGCACCCATTTCCCTGACAGGCCAACATAGTCGGTTAAATTCTTCTTTATCGTTTTGACAATAAGCCAAGCACCACATACTGTCATTGGTTTGTTTGTATAACTCACCCAGTTCAGCTAAAGTAGGTAATCGCCAACCAGTCTTACCATCAATGACTAGTGCAAAACAATACAATTTAGCTTCACTCAATGGTAAAACTCGTTGATATTCCGCTGGTGAAAATTCTAGTTTCATGATGGTTTTCCTAAAAGATAATTGACTCGCACTTTACTTCTCATTGAGAATGCGAGCACCGCTAGGTGCGAGCCATGTTAGTAAATCTTAACTATTTTTTCAACAACTTAAACAACCCGTACTTGGATTTTGGAATCCACTTAGTTGCGTTGGGTCCGCATATCTTTTCGCTATGCCTAGCAGACGTACAATAGCCAATACTAGAAGGTGTTGTTTCACCTAAGACTGGATCGTACTCTGCTTCAATCACATACTGCGAACATTTGTAATTAAAACTTCTTGGATTGTTAAACGTGACTATTCTGTCTATCAAGTTTACCCTAGAGTAAACACAATCCTTACAAAGCAATTCTGATGGTTCTGACATTAGATTTTTTCACCTCTTGAAAAACCACGGAATCGGATGAATCGTGGGAATCGTAAACTATAAGTACCATCTTGGTTTTGTGAAACTGCATCGGCACGAACTTCTACTACTTGACCAAGCAAGTTTTCTTTACTAGCCCAGTTAGCGGTTCGTTCTTCGTCAGTAAATCCACCACCAACATTAACTGAAATCAGTCTACCATCATCTTCACCTTCGCAGATAATAGCACCCAATCGACCTTCGTTTTTACCGGTACCTTCTTCAAATCCGACAATGGCTAAGTCAACTGTGATAAATGGTTTGATCTTTAACCAAGCAGTTCCACGTTTGCATTCGTATTTGGCATCTGGGTCTTTGACCATGATACCTTCAAAACCTTCATCCAAGCATTTTTGGTTAAAGTCTTTGAATTCGATTTCACCAATGAAAGTATCTAAATCTACTTCAATCCATGGTAGAACTTTGATGCAACCAGTATCTTCAAGAATACCTTTAAACGAGTTTAGGAAGTTTCTACGTCTTCGTTCACCCATTTCACTAATACCAGCCTTGAATTCAACTAGTGGTAGAATGTCAAATGCATACAACACCGCATCTTCTGTTTTAACGTCAGACTTTCTGTTAAGTTGTTTCATTAGAGATTGAAAATCGGTACTCATCACTTCGCCATCAATTACATAACTACGACCAAAGTCATCGATACGTTTTAATAGGGCTTCAGTAATATGCGGGAAGTTGACTAACTCCTTACCATTACGAGTATACTGTTTAACTTCACGTGCTTCGTAGTCGATAACCGTTATAGCTCTACACCCGTCATACTTGATGTCCAGAAGTTTCTTACCAACCATCTTTGCATCATGTTTTAAACCATCAGTTGCCAACTGAACATCAAAGACTGGTACCTTGTACTGTGGTTTCTTTGCTTTCTTAGCAACTGCATTAACAGTTTTCTCAGTAACACCACAACGCAAATCTTTAATCAAGATTCGACGATACCAATTATTCCACTGGTCTTGAGTGGCAACATCCATTGCTAATTTAATTGCATCTCTTGCTTCATTTCCAGTAATTGCGCGGAATCTTAAAGCATCAACCAATTCAACAAATGCAGTCCAAGGTAAACCTTGACCTTCATCGGTTTCTTTTACTGGTACTTGTTTAACACCGAATACAATCAAGTTATCCAATGCCAATTTAACACCTTCGAAAAACTCGTCTAGTTCTTCCTTCATTGCATCAGCTAGTACCGCTTCTTTAGCCAACCGGCTGTTATCACTTTCTAATTGTTTGATGATTTCTTGTGGTTGCGTTCTCATTGTTTTGTTCCTGTGTGGTTAATGTTGGATGAAGTATAAAGTAGTTAGTTTAAGTTGTCAAGTGATTAATTACTGCAATCCAAAATGTCCAACCAAGAAATCAATAGCATTCTCAAACCCCTGTTTGTAACCTGCCTCATAGTCATTACCACAGTACAAGGTCTCACTGTGTTTTTCCAATGCACCAATTGATTCTTTTATTATAGATTCGGCAAACTTAAGCATTTCTACTTCAGTATACAAATCCAATGGTCCGGTTTCGCGCTGATAGTCAACTGCAAATGGATTAGGTAGTTGATCTCTAAGTCTAGCATACCCATTACCCTCGTCATTCAGCCAAGCATCAAATGCCTCAAAACTTGTTAACGCATCAGCTGGAATTGAAATCTTTTCGGATTCAACCGCCTGCTTCATACGTTCTAAATCAAAATTAAAATCTTCTTCTGACATCATTTACACCTTAGATATGCTGTTTAAAAATAGTTCAGTGTCATCAAGTCTACCAGTTTCGTAATCAGAAAGTAACTCTTGATTTAGTTTAATCCATTCCAGAATCCGGTTCATGATTTTAGGAGTAATCCAATGGGCTACTTGGCGTGGATCATAATCCAAACTAGGCATCATAATTACAAAACTATCTGTCATGCTCATCTTGTTTGGTACATTGGAAACCTTAACGCGTAATCCATGCTGTTTTGGTGCCATACCCACCCAAATTACGACATTTTCAATACCATGCCGTTTTGGGAATATGTTTGCCATTTCGTACAATTCATCTGATTCCCACTCGGTTGAAACCATGTCAAGGTATGTTCTTAATTCTTCGGTTATCATTTGGTAAACCTTGGCATGTTTGCCGCTGATCCAGCATAATTAAAATGTGATAACATTGGTAATAACGTCTCCAAGTTATCCGATGGGTGGCGTTCGACTAGATTAAAATCTCCGTCTTGTATCATGAAATACAACGACGATTCGTTATTAAGTTGATTCTCAAATATATGTTCTAAATCTTCAATTTGCATAATAGTCTCCTCGGTTAATGTTGCGGTAAAGTATACGGTAGTTAGTTGTGTTTGTCAACTGTTATTGGCTCGCACCTAGAGGTGCTCGCAATGAATGGGTTAATTCGCTTTTAGATCTCTTATGGCTCTGACGTAGTATCTGCTGTAGAACTTAAAGTAGAAGTGCTGGGTGCCACCATGGAAGCTCTTCTTCCAGGCTTTGTCATTACCCTCAGTAGAGGACCAGTATGACCATGCTTCAAAATCATTTTCGGATTGGTATATCTCATTCAATTCTTCAATAGTAGGCAATCTCCAACCAGTTTTGCCATCTATATTAAGAGCAAAGCAATACAACTTAGCATCATACCAGTTGGCTTGTATCTCAGTGGATTTTAGTGCTATTTCGTATTTCACGTTGGTTCCGTATGGCTCGTGCCTATCGGCACTCGCAAGAATATAGTTTCAATCAGCCTTTAGATCTCGTACCGGCCTGACAATAAAAGCATGCAACCAAGGATATTTGAAGTAATCACCCGAACCATCACGGAATGATCTCAAATAAGTACCCTCGGAGCATGCGCTAGATGTCACGTAAAATGGTGCATAACCGGTGGATGTTTTTTGTGAAAAATCGTTATCGCTTTCGTAGATCGCATCTAATTCCTCTTTAGTAGGCAATCTCCAACCAACTTTACCATCTATATTAAGAGAAAAGCAATACAGCTTCGCGTCGTCATGCGATTTGGTTTCAAATTCAAATTCTCTTGGTGCTATTTCAATCATCTGTTAGATCTCTTACTGGATATACCCAAACTTCTTGTGGTGCCGTTTTTCCAATGGCAAACAATTCACCATCACACAAATCGTACTGATACGCGTATTGCTGTGAATTGTTAATGTTCTTCACCGGATCAGAAGTCCAAACCCATACAGAGAAATCATCTTCGCACAACCCCCAGTCTTCTTCAATAATTTCATCGATTGTTGGCAATCTCCAACCTACCTTTCCATCTATATTAAGAGAAAAACAGTACAATTTAGCCTCGTACCAATCTAACTCAAACTTGTGATAATCATCTGGAGCAAATTCAACAGCCATCACTAAATCCTGTATTTGTTTAAAGTTGGTCTTATTATAGTGGATTGGATAGAATTGTCAACCTTAGTTTTTACTCCTTATTATAATAGGTTGGATCGCGAGCACCGCTAGGTGCGAGCAATAAAACACTTGACATTGCAAATCTACGAACTATAATAGAACCAACTAAATATATCAATACCCCACGGAGTTACCCAATGAGAATCCACGAATTACTAGAAGCAAAAAAGAAAACTGATACCAAAACTGGTGACCTTTTATCATTCACTGATGAACCAGAGTTTCAACCAGCCCCAGAGAAAGGTACGTCCAGAGCATCAATGTACTACAAGGATGTAACAAAACGATCAGCCGATCTACAAGCAGCTATCCACAAAGTCGAAGCTGGTGAAATGACAAAACAAGAATATGATAACTTAGTCAACAAAGTCAAAGCTGTATATCCATATGAAGAAGTACCAATGTATGCTGATATTGAAAAAATCAATCAAGTCATATCAAAAGACAAAACCGAAAAAGTAAAAGACCCACTTGAAATGCTACCAAAAGGATACCCAGTTGGTTTAAGATTAGACATCCCAGCATACCGTGATAAAGATACTTGGGTAGTTTCTGTACATGAACAAAAGAAAGGATGGGAAGCTGGAACTCCATTAGGATACACTTCCACTGCGGTTATCTCAAATGCAACTTTCGGTGTGCATGAAACCGCAGCAACTAACATTGCCAAAGGAAGTGTGAAAGGTACAATCGCGGTGATGAAAGGCAACTGGGTACCAATGGAATCAAAACAAGCAAAAGCCTATGCAGACAATGCCTTGAAAAATCCTGCATGGAAACAAGTGGGCATGGACCCAGAACGTCATTCTTACTTCTATGACAGAAACAATATGCAACCAATTGTTGCAGCAGAACAAGTTATACAAGTAGGTGGTTTCGTTATTGCGTATCGCCCAACCTATGCCAAAAAAGACCAATTCAAATATTGATGCCTAAAAGATAATAGATACCCGGTTGACTCATGTTGGATACCCGATTGACTCGTGATGGATACCTTATTGTTATAGCGAGTGCCGATAGGCACGAGCCATAAACCACTTGACATCCCATGATAACCAGTTATAATACCACCAACTTAACTGGAGACTAACAATGATCATCTATTATCTAATAGGAAGAACTTTCACCAATGTCGTACATCACAAGAAATACGAACAACTTGTTCTCTGGAACGACGACGAGGCGTTTAGGATGTACGACGTCAACATCGGCGATAACCCAGCAGAAATACTAGAAATCAATGGTGATTTAAACAACCTACTCTACGTCCCTATCACGCATGCTACGTATGAGCCGAAAAAACTCAAAACCATTTTCACGTTTGTAACCGCAAAAGGCACGGTCTACATCACATGGCGTGGTGAGATGCGTCATGATAAGATTGAAATTGAACCGAATACTCAACTAGAAGTCGCTCCACACGAATACAGACCAGAATTAACTTGGCAAGAAGCAAAGATGTATTGTTTTTCTCTTAATATAGATGGCACAATCGGATGGAGATTACCAACTTCGTTTGAATGGAATGCGTTGACTATCCAAGATTCAATGTGTGATTATTCATATCTTTATCCTTGGATCAATCGCCAAAACATGTGCATAACATACAGAAATGGATCTCTTGCCAGTAAACCAGGCACAATTAGACCAGTAGTTCCAGTGAGGGATTTGCAATGAATTTCGAAATAGCACCAGACTGGATCAAAGCCACTTGGGATGATGCCCGTTTGTATTGTTTCTCTCTTAATATTGATGGTAAAACTGGTTGGCGATTACCAACAGTAGGTGAATTGCATCGAATGTATAATCTAAATTTGATAAAGCCAGCAAACTGGTGGTCGTCTGAAATGACCAATAACCATATCAAATACATCTCCCCTTATGGAAAGGTTCATTACAGCACAAAAGACTATCTATTTGGTGTTTGTCCAGTTCGTGATCTAAAAGATAATAGTTGACTTTAAACAAATCATCTTTTAAAATACGCCCAACTCAACTACGAAACTAGAAATTTAAATTAGGAGATTACCCATGTTTACACACGAAAGCCTTATTATGTTTTACAACGATAGAAGAAACCACAAAGAAACCTCTACGAGAAAACAATTCTCCGTAGTTAAATCAGCAGGTAGTAGATGGGAATTCTACGATTCATACATTATCGCAGAAGATTTGAGAATGCTTGTAGAAACGTATGCAGTTGAACATAACATGATAACATCAATTAGAGCAGAACCAAGAGGTAAAAATCTAATTGCCGTTAAGAATGGGCTATTCTACAAAGAACATTATATCGTTACCCCTGATGTTCGTCGTTGCTCTAAAGCTGCAATGCAAACCCAGCACAAATCTGTTAACCTACCTTCTGTTCTACGCGAAATCAAGGAATATTTCGATTGTAAACTATACAACGCATTTGAAGGTATGACTATTTAATGTTATTATCGCGAGCACCGCTAGGTGCGAGCCATTACTTAAAGATAATAGTTGACAATCAATAATTCCTCCATTAGAATACGCCCAACTTAACAAATCAAGGCAAAGCAATGAAAATACACGAACTCATTGGTGTGACTTTTACAAAACCAATCCATCTCACCAAGTATAACCAAGGATTACAAAATGATAATTTTGCATTCATCATGTATTCAAGTGATCTATCAGAATACCTGACAAACATACGAGGCAACGTGAATGATATTCTTAATTCACCAATAACCAGCGCATTTAGAACTATTCGTGGACGTGATGACAAGAATGAGAAATATTGGACGTATACTGATTATCACATTACCACCGAGTTAGGTACTTATATATTTGAATGGCAAGGTGATGTTGACTACGAGTGCGATGCCATTGATGATAGTTTGCGGTTAGAAGTAGCTCCGAAAAAATACAGATTAGATTTAACCCACAACGAAGCAGTGATGTATTGTTTTTCTCTCAATATTAATGGTAAAGTTGGTTGGCGATTACCCACCAAATTAGAATGGTCTACATTAGCCACACGAGATACCAAGTACAACTATTCATTTGAATATTCTTGGATTGCTGGAGATCACGATAACGTTGATAGCGACAAAGTATACTTGGCCATTCCCATTAGAACAAAAGGATAGCAATATGAACTTTGAAATAGCACCAAAAGAAACAGAGATACAAGCCAATTGGGATTCTGCAGTTGTATATTGCTTTGCTCTTAATATAGATGGAAAATCTGGATGGCGGCTACCTAACAGAACTGAATTGCTAAACATTTACAAGGAAGAAAACGATTTCGATGATGTATTCTACTTGTCATCAAATAAAAATGAAACTGACAAGGCATGGGTTATTGGATTCGGATCTGGGGTAAATGGATACGCAAGTAGAGTTGATGCGTACCGCGTTAGAGCAGTTAGGGATTTGTGAGTTAATGTTATTATCGCGAGGCGATACAGTGTAGTAGAATATGGGAGTTGCGAGCCGTAAGGCGAGCTAATGTAGTATAATCGCGAGCACCGGTAGGTGCGAGCCATCGTAGTAGAATATGGGTGTTGCGAGCACCGATAGGTGCGAGCCATCGTAGTAGAATATGGGTGTTGCGAGCACCGATAGGTGCGAGCCATAAAGCTAGACAAAAACAGATTGACTTACTTTCAAAACCGGGTTACAATAACCTTTCTTACAATTTAAAACTTAGGAGTTACAACATGATGGTACCTATGGTAGTAGAGAATACAAGCAAAGGCAGAGTTTTTGATATTTTTAGTATGTGTCTCAAAGAGAACGTGGTGTTTATAAATGGGCCTATTGCAACCGAGATGAGCCATGTAGTTGCTGCACAGTTATTATATCTTGAATCAGTTGACCCAGAAAAACCCATTTATATTTATATTAACTCATTCGGAGGAGAATGTAGAAGTGGTTTATTTTTGTACGATACGATTCAGCACATAAAAAATCCAATAAAAACAGTGGCTTGTGGCGCGGTTTGTAGCATGGGAAGTTTCTTAGCAAATGCTGGTTCTCCCGGTCATCGGTATATTCTACCAAATGCAGCGGTCATGATTCACGCGGTTCGCGGTGGGTCAAACGGAAGTGTTCACGATGCTATGATTCAAATGGAAGAAATGGTAAAATTAAACGATAAACTAACCGAATTATATGTGAAACACAATTCAAAAGGTAAAACTATTGAAGATTTCAAACAAGCGATGTCTCGCGATTATTGGTTAAGTGCAGAAGAAGCAATCGAATTTGGATTAGTTGACTCGATAATGACTTCAAGAAAAGAGTTACCACTCTAACTGAAAAAGGCCAGCATTAAGCTGGCCTTTTCTTTATCTACTTCTTCTTAGCCTTTTTCTTCAACTTCTTTTGAAGTTTCTTGGCTTCTCTTTCTATACGTTTTTCTGCCTTGACCTTAGCCGACCAATCATATTCCCACATAACAACCAAGTTATAACCAAAATCAATAATCTCTTGGTCCATCCTACAAGAATGTTCGTATAGCTCACCAAATGTCTTATTATGCTTTTTACTAAAAGCGGATGGTTCATATATAACTGGATTGCCATGATAATAGTCTCCGTGGAATTGGTATATTGTATTAGTTTCGATACAATACCCATCAACCGGTCTTGTTCGTTTTTCCGGTAATCTGAATTCTCTAACTAAATCTATCCCTAAACTATCTAACCATTCGTTTGCTGGTTTAGAACCATTAACGCAACTATTCTTAACTTTAGGTTTCGCCTTCTCACATTCTGGGCATCCATACTTATAATGCTTACCAACCAGTATTGAAAACTCGCCATGATCTGGGCAGATAACAGTTATCGGGACATTCTTGGCATCACCCACTAGCACCACTTTAGAATAATCATACTTACAATCATGTATCAAATCTAATTTTTCAACCAAGTCTGGTAATTTTAAACTAGAACGCTCGCCTAACGCCAGTCTGCTGCAGGTTTTGCAACCCCAACCGCAAAGGTGAGATCTCGGGGATATTTCAAAATCACCATGCAACTTACAGGTAACAATTATTTTCGTTCCATTCGATTTTACATATACCGTTTTATCATATTCATACCGGTAATCGTGTTTCTCATTTGCCTTTGCAATATATTCTTCGGTTGTCGTTCGTCTATGCGGTTTTTCTACACCTTTGGTTTGTGCGGACAGTGAATCTTTGCCACATCTTGCACATCCACCGTACAAATGAGAATGGGCTGTTTGAGTGAATATTCCATGTGTTTCGCATTCAATGTTTATCTTTGTGCTACTATCTTCATAATAACTCTCTATATCTGGATAAGTAAATTTACCGTTATGCTTTTCATCAAATCTTTTAAGCATTTCTTCTAGTGGAACTTTGCGTCTAATACTTTGTGCATCAGCTTTACAGTTAGGACACCCGTGTAAATTGACATGGTCTGAAGGTTTTTGCCAGAAAGGTCCATGGACTAAACATACCAACTCAACCTTCTTGTGCATGTGTTCATATTTTACACGCGAGTAGTCAAATTTAGGGTCCTCGATATTATTATGAACTTCGTTAAACTTTTCGATTACTTCATCATTGGACATTCTTGAGTTTTTACTATGCTCATCATTTGCGCATGCCCTGCATCCATACATCGATGTTGCATGATCGTACAATCGTTGATTAAAAATACCATGGGTTGGACAATCGATGATTACCGGTGTGTCTTTATTGGTGAAATTCACATAGGTATATTTGAACTTACCGTTGAATCTCTCGGTAGCTTGTGCTATTAATTTTAACGCGGTTTCGCTTTGACTAAATACTGCCATATTGATGTCTCCCTTTTAGACGTTGATTAGTAGTTCAAGATATTTCCCGATATCTTGTACTATGAGTATTTATCTTTTTAATCTAAAAGATGATTAAACCCAAGGAACCCGACATAGCTCGGGTTTCTTTTTGCCTAGTGGCTCGTCGCTATCGCGCCTCGCTATCCACGAGAGGCTCGTCGCTATCGCGCCTCGCTATCCACGATTGGCTCGTCGCTATCGCGCCTCGCTATCCACGCTTGGCTCGTCGCTATCGCGCCTCGCATACCAAGTAATAAACCATCTCGCAATCATAAAATACATCCACCTCAAATCCTCGCAATATTCAATATAAATTCAAAATAAACCCACCATAAAAATCATTGACATCCCCAAACTTATCCACTACAATACGCGAAACTAATCCATTGGAGACCTAAAAATGATTGAAATAGGACAAGAGTCAGAATTTGAAATGTCGTATAATGAGGCATTGATGTATTGTTTTTGTTTAGGAGACAGGTGGAGATTGCCTACTAAGGAAGAATACTTTGATCATGCAGAATTTAGGGATGCTTGGTATAAAGACGATCCACTAAAAAATCGGATTGACGAAGTATACGTAACCCCAGTTCGAGACCTAAAAGATGATTGAAATAGCACCTAAATCAACAGAGATCAAAGTTAATTGGTACGATGCCAAGCTCTATTGTTTTACGTTAACCATTGACGGAAAAACAGGATGGCGATTACCGACAGTGGAAGAATTGAAACTGTTCTATACCCTAGCGAATGATTTAAAAGGTTGGTATTGGTCTGCCGACGAGTACGATGATGACCGTGCGTATGACGCTAGCTGGATTTCTGTACTCACGACTGAGTATAGTCCTGAGAATAAGTACTATGACAATAACAAAGTTAGAGCAGTGAGAGATTTACCATGAATATAGAAGTCGGACCAGAATCAGACAAACTCATGACTTATAATGAAGCAGTGATGTATTGCTTTTGTTTCACCCAAGATGGTAAAATTGGGTGGAGACTACCAACCAGAGAAGAGCATGACTGGATTGCGGAGATTGCTACTATCGGAAACTGGTATCAAGATGACCCACTAAAAGATGATGCAGACGAGTTCTGGGCTGCCACGCCAGTAAGAGACCTAAAAGATGATTGAACTAGCACCAGAAGAATATTGGGTAGAATGCACTTATCCAGAAATCAAAATGTACTTGTTTTGTTTAAACATTGATGGTAAAGTAGATTGGAGATTACCCACCGATATTGAACAACGTGATTGGTATGCTGATATACCGCAAATTAGAGGTGATCGTTGGACGGTTGAAGATGAACTGGCTGTCGAGTGGTATACTGCTCGGAACCGCCGTCATTTTTTGATACCAGTACGAGATCTAAAAGATGATTGAAGTAGGTCCTAGAACAAATACGCAACTAACCAAATCGGATGCGGAATTTTACTGTTTTTGTCTTGGTGACGGTTGGCGATTACCAACGTACGATGAGTTTTACTCAATTGTTGGTATTGTCGGCTGCTATGATTTTTTCAGTGACCCAAATACCGTAAAATTATTCGTCACTCCAGTACGAGACCTAAAAGATGATTGAACCAAAAATTGAACTAGCACCCGAAAAATACTGGATTGAATGCACGTATCCAGAAATCAAAGTATACTTGTTTTGCTTGGTCATTGATGGTAAGATGGATTGGAGATTACCAACTGACCCGGAACAAGCCCAATGGCATCCAAAATTAAAACCAGAATGTTGGACCGTTGAAGATGAGTTGGGTGGTGACTATTATACTCAAGTTGGATTGGTTGGTTTGTTAGTACCTGTACGAGACCTAAAAGATGATTGAAACAGCACCAGAAGAATATTGGAAACAGTTATCGTACTCGGATGCAATATTGTATTGTTTTTCGTTGAATATCGATGGTAAGATTGGTTGGAGATTACCAACGCAAGCCGAAATACGTACTATTGTTGGATCTTCCAAATCATGGAGGTATTGGTATACAGCCGATTACGACGCTGCCAATAACATCACCGATTTTGAATTTACAATAATCCCAGTACGAGACCTGCCCTAAATACTGGCATGAAAACCTTAAAGTACTTGTTGCTGACTTATCTTTTAGCTATTGGATTGACTACTCTAGTTGACCAATACCAGCATTATAACATTCCAGTTAAACATTGGCTTGAACTAAGTGCTTTATTAGCAGTTATCCTATTCACCCATATTATTGCCCATTTCATACAAAAATGACGAGAGTATATTACGCATCAGATTTACATTTAGAACATCGAGAATTCGATTACAGTATCCTACATCCAGTACCAGGAAGTATCTTGGTTTTAGCTGGTGATATTGTTCCTACTGTTAGTTTAATGACACAAATGAACAAGTTAGATCCAACCAATAGGGATTTTATCGACTTCTTTGAGATTATTTCGTTTAAGTTTAAGCATGTCATTTACATTGCAGGTAATCATTCGTTATATGGTTCTCATTACAACTGTATCGGTAACTTAAAACGTGCATTGGCTGAATATACTAATATCCATGTTTTAGATTGCGAATCGATTACCTTAGAAAATATAGATTTTTATGGTGGTACGTGCTGGACTGACTTTAATCGAGAAGATCCACAGACTATGTTATTAGCACCGAAAACCCTAATGGATTTTCGTGTTATTCGAGAAGATACTGGTAAGTTCTTACCTAGTACTGCATTAGCATTGCACAAACAATATTTGATTGGATTAGAAAAGTTCTTGACTACAGCTAAGAATAAAACGGTAGCAGTGAGTCATCACTCACCATCGCACGCGACTATCAATCCAATGTACAAAGACCAGTACCACATGAATGGATTATTCTCGTCTGATTTAACTGATTATATGGACGGGATTGATTATTTCATATATGGTCACATGCATTCAGGCTTAGACGTTGTCCACGGTGACTGCAACGTCATTACAAACCCCCGTGGATATCCCCACGAACCAAGTCACCGGAATTTCAAATTGAGGTATATCGAACTATGACGGTACACTATACAAAACACCGTGATGTAAAGAAATCATCGTTAATCGATGGCTATGGTTCTGTAACTGGGATGGAAGGACCATTCAGGGATAATCAAAACAAGGTCGTGTATTACGATCCGCTACAAGGAAAGTACCTATCGGCAAAGGAAGTCCATAGGTACTCAGAAGTGCACTAAAAGATAAGGCATCTTAGGATGCCTTTTTAGTTTTTGGCCTTGTCTTTAACTGGTAGGGTTGCTATATCCCAACAAATGTTTTTTGTCCTCGTTGAGTGATAAAACCATATGATAATCCATAAGTAGTTCCAAGTCAACTGCTAAATACAGACATGAAAAGATTACTCGCAATCAAATATCGCATATACCCGACCGCAGAACAAGAAATTCTGATGGCGAAGACATTTGGTTGTAAAAGATTGATCTATAACAAATATAAAGAAGAAAATGAACGAAGATATTTGGCAGGGGAACCGCATCTAAATGCCTTTGCTATCAATAAATTAATAACTCCATTAAAGAAAGAATTGGAATTCCTCTGCGAAGTTGATCACAACGCGTTACAAAACGCGTCAGCTGATTTAGCAACTGCATATGATAACATGTTCAAATCCCGTTCTGGAAAAAGAAAGGGCAAACGAGTAGAAAAGCCAAAATTCAAATCAAAACACGGACGTCAGTCATATCGAACACCCGGCCGAGGTACAGCAGTACTAGATAACTCAATTAAACTTCCAAAATTAAAAGAAGTAAAAGCAGTTATCCATAGACCAATCCCTGATGGTGCCGTTGTTAAATCAATAACTGTTTCTAAGAACCCAGATGGCCGGTATTATGCCTCTGTATCAATAGAAACAGAAGTACCAACACAAGATTACAAAAACCGAGAAGTCGGTTTTGATTTAGGTCTTAAAGACTTGATGATCACTTCCAGTGGTCTTCGATTCCTTAAACCAGATGCGTTGTTGTATCATGCGAAAACCAAGCAGTTACTAAAACGCAAACAAAAACAGTTCGCAAGAACTACTAAAGGCAGCAAAAACCACGAGAAACTACGAGTTCAAGTGGCTCGGTTATATTCCAAGATTACGCGCCAGCGAAATGAGTATTATCACATCCTTAGTAAGTACCTAGTGGCTACTAATGACGTGATCTACTTAGAAGATTTGGCCGTCAGTAATCTACTTAAGAACCGGAAACTCAGTAGAGCAATTCATGAAATTGCTTGGTCTACGCTTTCAGCGATGATCAAGTATAAAGCGGAATGGGCTGGTGTACTGGTTAAAGAAGTGGGTCGGTTTTATCCAAGTAGCAAGACCTGTTCTTGCTGCGGTCATAAACTCGAATCCTTGGATTTGGCAACGCGTGAATGGGAATGCCCTTCTTGTGGAGAAGTCCATGACCGAGATTGGAATGCTGCCACGAATATTCTCCATGAAGGGCAACGCCTTACTTATGGAACTAAATTATCATCGCACGCAACAGGCGATGTGGGAGTAATCCCAGAGGCTTTACTGAAAATGACTACTAAAATCGAGAGATCTACTAAAACATCAGTAGTTAGTCGTGGGAGTAAGCAAGCCCGGCGATCTTTAGTCGTCGGGTAGTTGACTCCAGCCAAATGCGTTAGGTACTAAAAGATAATCGATGCCATTATCAACAAAGAACTGACTTAAGTTAACTGTATTGGTAGCCTTGATTGCTTTTTCATTTAGGATGACGTTGTTGAATACGTATGCCGGAATCATACCATTTTGGTTATACCGGTCGATGCGTTGAATGATTTCGCTACGTTTAGCTTTAGGTACAAATTGATTAATAAACCCAAGTGCTTTATCATACTCAACGTGTGCTTTATTGGCATCGGTACCTTGGTTTAAGGTAAGCAAATATAGTTTACGTGAACCTTTGCTGTATTTTCTTGCGGTATCGTAATGGGTTGTTGCGTACAAACCAGCACCGTATTCAAATCTACCGTTTTTCTGTGGTATTAAGACTAAGTCGCTGGTTAAGTTTCCACCATGCCACAAACTCATTGTGCCTGGCTCTTTTGTCAACTCAACTGTATTTTCTGTTACAAATTCACAAATTCTCATTTGGTACTCTCTTGCTAGTATGCTGTATTTATTGTACGGCTCGTCGCTATCGCGACTCGCAACTGTATCTCTCGATTATCTTTTAGTTTGACATCCCTGATCTTTTAGATATAATACTCGCATGATTGAATTTGCCCCAGAAAAATATTGGATTGAACTAGATTGGTGGGACGCCAAGATCTATTGCTTTTCGTTGAATATCGATGGTAAGACTGGATGGCGATTACCTACTTTCGAAGAGTTTGTAGAATGGATTGCCCAGTCAGAGTATTCAGGCATACAGGAGTTTAATCTCAGGGATTTCACATCCAAAATTAATTTCTGTTGGACATCCACTGAAGATAGAGAATATCCAAATTCAGTTAAAGTGCATTGCGATCAAGGTATCATCTTCAGCACTGAAGGAAAAGAATACCGCAGATTAACAAAACCTGTTAGAAATATAGCTTGACATTCCTTAAATATAGGGTATACTACGATGCAACTGACAACAGAGGAGAAACAATGTCACCGCTACTTGACCGATTTACCAATTTCTTTAAGAAACAACCGCCATCTGAAATGACTGAACAAGAACGCATGATGTTCTATATTGAGCAGACAATTCAAAAAAGCAAATTAGAAGAAAAAGAGCATTGCACAGTTTGTATTTTTCAAACACCAAGAGAAACGCCAACTGGTGCTACTTTAGAATTGTTTCGACCAGAATTGATAATTCCAGAAGATGCCAATTACATCGAGGATCGGTTAATTAAAATGGGACATTATTGTTCTACCAAGTACAGCAGAAATTCAATAACCGTCTTTGTCTATTTTGACGAGGATCAATTTAAATTTTAAACAGGAGGTATAATGGATGACTACTGGTCATACATTGCAGTTGGGCTAGGTTCTTTTGTACTAGGATGGGGTATTTGTCACTGGTATTGTATTCGAACTTTTGGTGATATCCTAGAGTACTTTGGTATTACTATTGCCGATTTAGAAAACATGAAATTTGATGGGTTTCCTATCGAGCATGCTGATGAATCAGACGAGAATGAAGTGGCTATTACAGTTGAACAAGTTAATGGTCAATTATTCGCTTATACTAGAGAAAATCCAAGATTTCTTGCACAAGGTCGTAATAGAGAAGAATTATTGGATGCACTAGGACAAAAACTTAACAATGCCACTATTCTTATTTCCGAAGATGATGAAGGCTTTCATTTAATGGTAACAGAGGACTAAACCTATGAACACAGATTTTATTATTGACATCGAACCAAAAACCGAAGAACAACGTTTACGTAATATCTTAATGGGTATTGCCACGTTAAATGCTGCTGATTATTGCACTGGTACAGAATTGCAATGGGCAGAAGCTGCCCTGTTTAGAAAGATTCGCCAAGTTGCTCACGAGGCGTTGATGGAAGAACCTATCAGTTAATGATTAATTTCCTATTTGGAAACAATTATTGGGCATTTTCCCTAATAAATACTATATTAGCACACATTCATTCTCAAAAGGAAACAATCATGAAAACGTCGAACAAAACTCGATCAACAGCTGCCCCTTACCTTTGGGGACCTGGCGAAACTACAGTGGAACCACCTTCTGCGCATACTGTTGTAGAAAATCCATGGGTTCTTTTATTGTCAACTGGCTTTGCCCTCTGGGTATTGTCTGGAATCATCGCATAAGGTTTATGGAATTTGAAATCGAAGAATTAAATGCCGAATTAAAACGGTATAAAGAAGTTGTTTTTGGGTTATCAATGGTTGTTGGTGCACTTACTACCTTAATATTAGGTTGTGCCCTTCTAACCTACTACGCTTACTACCATCTTTCTTAGAATATAGGGCTACTCCGGTAGCCCTTTTTTTGTACCAATTGAAAATAATTGTTGACATACAACTAGAAATCGAATATACTTAACCTATATTACAAAATACCCAAAAGAATTACCCGAGATACCTTGAAAAAAGGTTGACAGTCCCCATGATAAGAGTTACAATTAATCATACCCAAAAGAAGTTTATCCAAAAGCAGTTACCGAGACCCGCTCAAATCCTTACAGACACCAAGTCCATTGCTTCTATTATCTTTTAGAGACTATCTCAATACTAAATCAATTATCTTTTAGGCACCCGCCAAACTTGCTCGACGAATTACTCGATATACAGAGAAAGACGAGAGAACTGTCAAGAAAGCCGTGCACAGGCGACCATTACGTGCCCTTAAACCCTAGTCTACTTGAATCATAGGGGATGGAAGTTCCGACGTTGACAGCGGAGATGCAACTCACTACCCCACCAGATGAGTTATGGGATACGCCTTCGTACAACCCATTTGAGTTGCAGCAAAAAGAAACACACAAGGCTAAAGATGGGTTGAGAAAACCCACGTCACGTAGATGAGGTAGCAGTTGTTTACGTGGCCACCGTCAGATTAATAAGACTGAGCTCGAGGTACCGGCTGACCGCCTCTGTAATGCTCTACTGCTGCTGTGATGCGATACTTGTACGCAGA